>Ga0209061_1000012_pt1:0-232500 | contig 731495 bp, 663 predicted proteins | sample Coa_R1_10_FD_187157 | JGI IMG/M metagenome (GOLD analysis project Ga0209061, IMG submission 187157) | Surface soil microbial communities from Centralia Pennsylvania, which are recovering from an underground coalmine fire - Coalmine... | ecosystem: Environmental > Terrestrial > Soil >... | reverse complement strand
ATCCACGAATGGGACGAGCCGTACGTGGTGACCTACGTCGTGGGCATGATGCAGCGCGGCGATCTCGACCCCAAGGCGTTCTCGTACCCGAGCCTGTACTTCTATATCCTGCTGCCGGTGGTCTACCTGTGCTATGGATACCTCCGCCTGCGCGGCGAGGTAGCATCGCGCTGGACGGTCGAGGTGGTCCATCCTCAAACGCCCTTGAGCCATCTGCCGCCGGCGCCACCGTACTGGTGGTACATCAACCACCCGGCATTCTATCTCTGGTCCAGGGTCGTGACCGTGGCGTTTGCCGCGGCCACCGTAATCCTCGCGTACCGCCTCGGGCGCGCGGTGTGGGGTCCCGCGGCCGGTCTGCTCGCGGCGGCGTTGCTGGCGGCCGCGCCGGGGCTCGTCTACTACGCCGATACCGTGCGCGTCGACGTGCCGATGACGTGTTTCGTGTCCGCGGCCATCGTGGCCGGCCTGCGAATCATGCGCGGCGGCTCGCTCCGAGACTACGCGGTGGCTGGCGCCCTCGCCGGTCTGGCCGTCTCCACGAAGCAGGCGGCCCTTGCGGTCCTGATCGCCCTCGTGGCGGCCCACATCTTGAATCCCCGGCGCCGGGGGCCGGCCATCGGTGAAGCGGCCGTCTTGGGAGCCGCCGCGGCCGCGGGGTTCGTCGTCGGGACCCCGCGCGTTCTCGTGACGCCGCGGTACCTGCTCGATGTGTGGGCCTCCGAAGCACGGGCGTACGGTGGCCTGCCGACCCTCGCGTCCCTCAAGGCCGGCGCCGTGCAGAACTTGCTGTACTTTGTGCATCCCATGCAGGGCGGGAGCCCGTCGCCGGAGTGGTACGTGACGCCGCACGCCGCGTTCGGGATCATTCCGGTGCTTGCCGCGCTGCTCGGGGCCGGCGTGGTGACGGCGCGGCAGCCCCGCGTGGCGGCGTATTTCGGCGCCTTCATCGTGCCGTACTTCTGCCTCATGGCCGGGCAGCGCAACTTCTTTCTGCGCAGCATGGTCCCGCTGCTGCCGTTTGCGGCGGTGCTTGCCGGGGTCGGCGCCACGTGGGCGTGGAGCACGTGGACATGCGGGTGGTGGCGCCGAGGCGCACCGCCCGGCATCGATGGCGCCGCGTCCCGCGCGGCGACGGTCGTCGCCGTCCTCGGCATCGCGGCGTTGCTGGTGGAACCGGCGACGCGCGCCTGGCAGCTCGCGTGGGCGCTGCGGCGCGAAGAGGACACCCGCACCGAGGCGGTGGCCTGGGTAGCGCGCCACGCGCGTCCCGGGGACGTCGTGGCGTTCGATACCGGTCTTCGATGGTATCTCCCGGATCTTCGGAGCCTGCCCTGCGACGTCCGGTATGCCACCCCTGACAGGGATCTCGCGTGGTATCAGCGCCAGGGCATCACCCTCGCCGTGGTCGGGGACCGTAGCGGACTTCGCGACGCGCCGGCCGTCGCGGACATTCCCCGGCCGGCATACCTGGACGGCGGGGGCGACGAGGACGGCAACGACGATGCGCCGCTCATCAGTCCCCGCGTTCGCATCGTGGCGATTCCTACCGGCGCCCGCTGAACGCCCGGATCGAGTTCAGGTGGGCCGCGGCGCCCGGCCGTGGCGCGCTCGGAGTCCCATTCAGTCCGGGGGCGAGGCCCGGGAGAGCGCGAGGATCCACGCGGCGGCGTGCCGGAGGTCCGGCGCCACGTAATCGGCACCGGTCGAGACCGGCTCGTTCGCGACCGCGCCGCGGCTGATCAAGACGGTGCGGCAACCGGCGCGCCGCCCGGCCTCGATATCGCTCGGCGCGTCGCCCACCATGACCGAGTCCGCTAGGTCGAGATCCATCTCCTCGGCGGCGCGGAGGAGCATGCCCGGGTTCGGCTTCCGGCAGGCGCAGGCGCCCCGGTACTCGGGCACCTCGCCGTCCGGGTGATGCGGGCAGTAGTAGATGCGGTCCAGCGTCGCGCCGCGCTCCCGCAGCATGTCGATCAGCGCGCCGTGCACGCGCTCCAGTCCCTCCTCGCTGAGCCACCCCCGGGCCACCACGGATTGGTTGGTCGCGACGACGAGCGCCCACCCGGCCTCCCGGAGCTGGACGAGCGCCTCGGGGACGCCTGGAAGCAAGCGGAGCTGGTCGGCGCGCCGCAGGTGATGCGTGTCGGCCACGAGGACCCCGTCGCGGTCCAAAAACACCGCCCGGCGACGGCTCATGGCCGGCGGACGGGCGCCGGCCCCCAGCGGCCGTCGGCCGGGCCGCGGCTCCCGGCCGCGCGGCATCGTGCGAAACGCGCGACGCCGTGGGCGGCGCGACCCGCGCCCGCGATCGAAGGCGGCGCCGTTCGGGATGGCCTCAACGGGCGGCGGGACGGAGCCGGGCGGCCGCTCGCGGAGATGGCGTCACCGGCGGCGTCGCGCGATGGACGCCGCCTCTCGCAGGCAGGATTTGCGCTGCCGGTCGGGACGCCGCGCCGCGGGCCGCCTTGGAGATATGGAGGCATGCGTCAGTGGCGGAAGTGGCGGATGCCGGTCGTCACCATGGCGATGCCCGCGGCGTCCGCGGTCGCGATGACGTCGGCGTCCCGGCGCGCGCCGCCCGGGTGCATGATCGCCGTCACGCCGGATGCGATCGCGACCTCGACCGCGTCCGGAAACGGGAAAAACGCTTCGGAGGCCATGACGGCGCCGGCCGCGCGCTCGCCGGCCTGGCGGACCGCAAGGCGGACTGGTTCCACGCGGTTCGTCTGGCCCGCGCCCACGCCCACGACCTGCCGGTCTTTGGCCAGGACGATCGCATTGGAGCGGACGTACCGGCACACCGTCCACGCGAACCTGAGGTCCTCCCACTCCCGGTCGCTCGGCGCGCGGGACGTGACGACCGCGAGCCGCCGGGGATCGAGGTCGAGCGAGTCGCGATCCTGCACCAGCAGTCCGCCGCGCACTCTCCGGAAGTCGACCCCCGCGGCCGGGCCCGGGTCGCCGAGCGGCCCGGTCTCGAGCACCCTGAGGTTTTTCTTCTGCGCGAGGACCGCGCGCGCGTCCTCGTCGAAGGCCGGCGCGATCACCGCTTCGAGAAAGGTCTCCGCGAGCGCGGCGGCCGTCGCGGCGTCGACGCCCTGATTCAGCGCGACGATCCCGCCAAAGGCCGAGACCGGATCGGCGGCGCGGGCGTGCAGGTACGCGTCGCGCGCCGTGGCGCCCGTCCCGACCCCGCAGGGGATGCCGTGCTTGACGACGACCGCCGCGGGATCCGGGAACTCGCGCACGAGCTCGAGCGCGGCGTCCAAGTCAAAGATGTTATTGTACGAGAGCGCCTTGCCGCCGATCTGCCGCGCCGCCGCCACGGACGGCGCGGTCTCCCCGGGATCTCTGTAGAAGGCGCCGCGTTGATGGGGGTTCTCCCCGTAGCGCAGGTCCTGCACCTTGTCGAACGCCAGCACCAACCGGGCGGGGAACGCGCCGCCGCCGCCGAGGTACCGCGCGATCGCCGCATCGTACCCGCAGGTCCGGACAAACGCCTCGTGCGCGAGCCGGCGGCGCGTGTCGAGGCCCACCGCTCCGGTCTCCCGCAGCTCCCCCACGACGGCCGCGTACTGCGCCGGCGCGCTCAGGACGACGACGCTCTCGAAGTTCTTGGCCGCCGCACGAAGCAGCGTCACGCCGCCGATGTCGATCTCCTCGATCATCGCCGCGAGATCGGCGCCCCGCGCGAGCGCCGCCTCGAAGGGATAGAGGGTGACGGCGACGAGGTCGATCGGCCGAATGCCATGGCGCGCCAGCTCGGCGAGATGCGCGGGATTGTCGCGCACCGCGAGCAGCGCTCCGTGCACCGCCGGGTGGAGCGTCTTCACGCGGCCCCCGAGGATCTCGGGAAACCCCGTGACCTCCGCGAGCGGCGTGACGGCCACCCCCGCCGCCGCGATCGCCGCCGCGGTCCCGCCGGTCGAAATCAACTCGACGCCGAGCGCGGCGAGGTCCCGGGCGAGATCGGCGGCGCCCGTCTTGTCAGCGACGCTCAGGAGCGCCCGGCGGACGCTCACGTGGACGCCGTGCCCGGCGTCCCCGCCGCGCCGGCTTCCTGTGGCCGCCCGCCCGCGCGATCCCCAACGCCCGGGCCGGCCGCGACCGGCGCCGGCAGCGTGCGCACGCGATCGCCTTCGATCCGGAGCCGGCCCTCCGTGAAGAGCCGCACGGCCTCCGGGTACAAGCGCAGCTCTTCCACGCGAACGCGCGCGGCCAGATCCGCCACCGTGTCGTCCTCCCTCACGGGGACGGCCGCCTGGGCGATGATCGGGCCGCTGTCGGGCACCGCGGTGACGAAGTGCACCGTGCACCCCGTGACCCGGCATCCCGCGCGCAGCACCGCCGCGTGAACGCGGTCGCCGTACATGCCCTTGCCGCCGAACGCCGGCAGCAACGAGGGGTGGATGTTGATGAGGCGCCCTGCAAATGCGTCCACGAAGGCCGGCGTGAGAATCCTCAGAAATCCCGCAAGACAGACCAGCTCCACCCCGGCGCCGTCGAGCGCCGCGCGCAGGGCCGTCTCGAACGCGCCGGTCGACGGATAGGCGTAGCGATCGATCACGGCGGCCGGGATGCCCGCGCGCCGGGCGCGCTCGAGGGCATAGACGCCGGGAACATTGCTCAGGACGATCGCGAGCCGCGCCGGAAAAGCGGGGCCGGCGCACGCGTCGATGAGGGCCTGCAGGGTCGTGCCCTGACCGGACACCAGCACGCCGACGCGCAGCCTCCTAGACAAGCTCCACCCCGCGGGACCCGCCGCGGATCTCGCCCGCGACCCACGCCCGCTCACCGGCCCGCTCGAGGAGCGCCACCGCGCGCTCGGCCTCCGGCCGCGGCACAACCACGAGCAGTCCGAGCCCCATGTTGAACGTGCGCCACATCTCGCCGTCGGCGATCCGCCCGCGCCGCTGGATCAGGGCAAACAGCGGCGGGACCGGCCAGCGGCCCCGGTCCATCACCGCGCGACACCCCTCGGGCAGCACCCGCACGAGGTTGCCGGGGATGCCGCCGCCCGTCACGTGCGCGATGCCGCGCACCTCGAGCGACGCCATGATCTCCAGGACCGCCCGCGTGTAGCACCGGTGCGGCCTGAGGAGCGCGTCCCCAAGCGGCTCCGGGAGCCCCCCGGGTGTCCGCTCGAGCGCGCGTCGCGCGGCGTCGCCGCCGCCGTTGCCGGGCAGGAGCGCGGCGCGCGCCAGCGAGTAGCCGTTGGTGTGCAGCCCGTCGCTCGCGACCCCCACCACCGCGTCGCCGGGCCTGATGGCGCGGCCGGTCACCAAGCGGCCGCGCTCCACCGCGCCGACCGTGCACGCCGCGACATCGACCGCGAGCGGGCGGTACACGCCCGGCATCTCGGCCGTCTCGCCCCCGATGAGCGCGATCCCCTGCTGCCGGCACGCGAGGGTCATCCCCCGCACGATCGCCGACACGACGGCCGGGTCGAGCGCGTCGGCGGCAATGTAGTCCACCATGAAGAGCGGCGCGGCGCCGTGACACAGCACGTCATTGGCTCCGTGGCCCACGATGTCCGCGCCGATCACCTCCCACCGCCCGAGCAGCCCGGCCAGACGCGTCTTCGTCCCCACGCCGTCGATGGAGGTGACGAGCACCGGGTCGCGGTAGCCGGCGAGGCGGAAGAGCCCGCCGAATTCGCCGCCGGTATTGAGCACCCCGTCGCGAAGCGTGCTCCGGGCCAGCGCGCCGATGCCGGCAAGGATCGTTTCCTTGGCCTCGAGGTCGACGCCGGCCCCGCGATAGGTCAGCGGTCCGCGGGGGTCGGAGGATGTCGCCACGCTACACCCGCGGCGTTTCGAGCGCGAAGCGCCCCGCCATCGCCTCCGTGGGGGTCTCGGTCGGATAGGTCCCCGTGAGGCAGGCGAGACACAGGTCTCCCCGCGGCAGCCCGAGCGCCTCGACCAGCCCGTCCACGCTGAGGTAGCCGAGGGTGTCCGCCTCGATCTCGCCGCGAATCTGGTCGACGGCGAGGCGCGCCGCCACGAGCTCGCCCCGGTTGCTGGTGTCGATCCCGTAGAAGCAGGCGTTGCGAATGGGGGGCGACGAGATGCGCACGTGCACCTCGCGCGCTCCCGCCCGCCGCAGCAGCCGCACGATCTGCCGGCTCGTCGTGCCGCGGACGATCGAATCGTCCACGAGCACGATCCGGCGGCCCGCGATCACGTCCGCCACCGGGTTGAGCTTGACGCGGACGCCGAAGTCGCGCATCGTCGGATCCGGCTGGATGAACGTCCGGCCGATGTAGCGGTTCTTGATCAATCCCACCTCGTGCGGGATGCCGGCGGCCTCCGCGTAGCCCATCGCCGCCGACGTGCCGGAATCGGGGACGGCGATGACGATGTCCGCCGCCGCCGGGTGCTCGCGCGCGAGCACCCGGCCCATCCGGCGCCGCACGTGGTGCACGCTCCGCGTCTCCAGCACGGTGTCCGGGCGCGCAAAATAGATGTACTCGAACACGCACGACGCGCGACGCGTGGGCTGGAGCACCTGGCGCGAACGCACCTCCCCCGCGTCCACGACGAGCAGCTCGCCGGGGCCGACCTCCCGCACGGCCTCGGCGCCGATGTGATCGAACGCGCACGTCTCCGAGGCAAACACCGCGTCCCCGCCGAGGCGTCCCAACTCCAGCGGGCGGATGCCGTTGCGATCGCGAAACGCGAGCAGCGTCTCCCCGACCATCGCGACGACCGTGTACGCGCCGCGGATGCGCTCCATGCAGGACGCCACCGCGTCCTGCAGGGTCGCCGCGCGCGCGGTCGCGATCAGCTTCGTGATCACCTCGGTGTCGGAGGTCGCGGAGAACCGGCAGCCTTGGGCCTCGAGCTCCGCCCGGAGCACGGGCGCGTTGACGAGGTTGCCGTTGTGCGCGAGCGCGAGCGTGCCCCAGCGCGTCGTCTCGAGGAACGGCTGCGCGTTTGCGAGCCGGGCGCCGCCCATGGTCGAATAGCGGACGTGCCCGACGCCCACGCGGCCCGGCAGCGTGGCGAGGCGCTCGCGCGTGAAGATCTGCGCGACGAGCCCCATGTCCTTGACGAGATGGGTCTCGGCGCCGTCGTACGTGGCGATGCCGGCGCTCTCCTGGCCGCGATGCTGCAGGGCGTAGAGACCGAGGTGCGCGTACGCCGCGGCCGGCGCGCCGTGCGTCCAGATGCCGAACACGCCGCACTCCTCGCGGAGCTTGTCCCACGGGAGCATCATCGCGCCGGGGCGCGGGACCGCGTCGCTCATGCGGGGCGCTCCTCCATGTCCGACGCCGCGGCGAGCGTCGCGAGGTCGACGTCCAGCCAGGGGCCGGCCGAGCCCGGCGCGGTCGCGCCGGCGCGCGACGGGGCGACGCCGGCGCCGACAACGAGGCGGCCGCCTCCCACGCTCCCGATGACCTTGAGCGGCACCGCGAACCGTCGCGCGAGGTCTCCGAGCGCGCCGAGCGCGCCCGGGCGCAGCGACACCACGATCCGCCCGACCTGCTCGCCGAACAGGATCTCGTCCGGCCGTCTCTCATCCGCCGCATCCAGCACCACGCGGGCGCCCAGCCCGCCGGCGAGGCTGCACTCCGCCAGCGCGACCGCGATCCCGCCCTCGGAACAGTCGTGCGCGGACGACACCACCCCGGCGGCGACGGCCTCGCGAACGCAGCGAATCGCCCGCACCACCGCGGAGACGTCCGGTTCCCGCAGGCGGCCCGCGGTGATCCCGTGCACGGCGGCGAGGTACTCGCTCCCGTCGAGCCACCCGCGCTCGCATCCGACGAGCGCGATGAGATCGCCCTCGCGGGTCCACCCGACCCCGGCGTGGCGCCGCACGTCGTCGAGGCGGCCCAGCATCGCGACGACGGGCGTGGGGTAAATGCCCTCGCCCGCCTCGTTGTAGAAGCTGACGTTGCCGCCGACGACCGGCACGTCCAGCGCCTCGCAGGCGTGCGCGATACCATCCACGGCCCGGCGGAACGTCCAAAAGACGTCCGGACGTTCCGGGCTCGCGAAGTTGAGGCAATCCGTGACCGCCGCCGGCGACGCCCCCACGCAGGCCAGGTTTTGCGCCGCCTCCAACACCGCGAGGACGCCGCCCACGTAGGGGTCGAGGTAGCAGGACCGGCCGTTCCCGTCCACGGTGAGGGCCACGCCTCGGGGCGCCGCTTCACGGATCCGCAGCACCGCGGCGTCCGCGCCCGGGGGCACCACCGTGTTGGTCTGGATCATGTGGTCGTACTGCCGGTACACCCACCGCTTGCTCGCCACGCCCGGGGAACGCAGCAGCGCGACGAGCGCGTCCTCCGCGACGGCCGGCGCGAGGCCCGCCGGGTCGAACCCGCGCAGCGCGGCCAGGTACGCCGGTTCCACGGCGTCGGGCGCGTACGAGGGCGCGTCGGTGAGGTGCCGCGGATCCAGCCGGGTCACGACGTCGTCGCCGTCCCGGATCACGAGCAGCCGATCGTCGGTGATGGCACCGATCACCGCGGCCGCGAGCCCCCACCGCCCGGCGATCCGGCGAATCTCCGCCTCGCGGCCGGCCCGCACGACGAGCAGCATGCGCTCCTGGGACTCCGAGAGCAGCACCTCTTCCGGCGTCATGCCGTCCTCACGCCGCGGCACGATCCCGAGATCGACGTCCATGCCCACGCCGCCGCGGGCGGCCATTTCGGACAGCGCGCACGTCAGCCCCGCCGCGCCGAGATCCTGCAGCGCCACGACGGCCCCCGTCGCCAGCGCCTGCAGCGTCGCCTCGATCAGCAACTTGCCGGCGAACGGGTCGCCCATCTGCACCGCCGACCGGTCCGCCGCTTCGCCGGCCAAGCCGGCCGACGCAAACGCGGCGCCGTGCATGCCGTCCCGCCCGGTCCGGGCGCCGAGGTACACGACCGCGTTGCCGGGTCCGGCGGCCCGCGCCGTCGCAATCCGGTCCTCCCGGACCAGCCCGAGGCACGCCACGTTCACCAGCGGGTTGCGCCGGTAGCACGGCGCGCACGCGAGCTCACCGCCCACCGTCGGCACGCCGATGCTGTTGCCGTAGCCGGCGATCCCGGCCACGACGCCCTGAATGGTGCGCGCGACCCCGGGATCGTCGGGCGGCCCGAACCGCAGCGAGTCGAGGAGGGCGATGGGACGCGCGCCCATGGCCAGAATGTCGCGGATGATGCCCCCCACCCCGGTCGCCGCGCCATGGTACGGCGCGACCGCGCTCGGATGGTTGTGGCTCTCCATCTTGAACACCGCGGCCCATCCGGCGCCCACCGACACCGCCCCGGCGTTCTCTCCGGGACCGCGGAGCAACCCGGGTCCGCGCGCGGGCAATCGCTCGAGCACGGCCCGGCTGTGCTTGTAGGCGCAGTGCTCGCTCCACATCACGTCGAACATGCCGAGCTCGGCCGCGGTCGGATCCCGGCCCAGACGGCGCCGGATCTCGTCGCGCTCCGACGGGCGCAGCCCGGCGCCTGGCGCCCGAACGGCGGAGGCCGGGACCGCCGCCTCCGTGCGGGGCCGCGCCGCCACGCTCAGTGCACCTCGACGGGCCGCATCGACACGCGCCGGCCGGTCGCGATCCACGTCGCCAGCGACGAGAAGATGCGCGCGCCGTCGGTGCCGCCCACAAGCTCGTCGCTGGCGCGCTCAGGGTGCGGCATGAGCCCGAGAACCGCGCCGGACGGGCTGGCGACGCCGGCGATCGCGTCCTCGGAGCCGTTCGGATTGACGGCGGGCGTGACGTCGCCGTGCGCGCTGCAGTACCGGAAGACGACCTGCCGGTACGCGGCCAGCGCCGGCCGCCCCGCGGGCCCGATCAGGTATCGCCCCTCGGCGTGGGCGATCGGGATGCGCAGCACGTCCCCCGGCTTGAGCCCGCACGTGAACGGCGTGTCCGCGCGTTCCGTGCGCAGGTGCACGAACTCGCAGCGGAACTGTCCGCTCAGGTTGGGCTGCATCGCGCCCGGGAGCAACCCCGCCTCCAAGAGGGTCTGAAACCCGTTGCAGATGCCGAGCACGAGCCCTCCGCCCGCCACGTACGGCTTGAGGGCGCGGACCGCGGGGGAGGTCGTGGCGATCGCGCCCGCCCGCAGGTAGTCGCCGTAGGAAAATCCGCCGGGGAGGATGACCGCGTCGAGCCCGGCGAGCGATCGCTCCTCGTGCCACACGTACTGCCCATGGTGTCCGAGCACGTCGCGCACCGCATGGTACGTGTCCGCGTCGCAGTTGCTCCCGGGGAACACCACGATCCCGATGTTCACGCGCCACCCCTCGTGTGCGTCGTGTGGTGTGTCATACGATGTCGTACCGGTATTGTTCGATCAGCGTGTTGGCGAGAAAGCCCTCGCACATGTCGCGGACGCGGTCGTCCAGGCGCTCCGTGCCATCGAGCTCGATCTCGAAATAGCGCCCGGCGCGGACCGCCCGGACGCCCGCGTGGCCCAGCGCCGCGAGCCCCTTGTGGATCGCCTGGCCAGGCGCGTCCAGCACCCCCGGCTTGAGCGTCACGATGACGCGAACGGTCGGCACGCCGCCGCCCGCGCTCAGTTGGTCCCGCCCGCGGGCGTCATGACGGCGCCTCCAACGAGCGCCCCGTGAACCGACGGTAGACTTCGAGGTAGCGCGCGCGCGTCGCCTCGACCACGTCGTCGGGCAGCGGCGGGGCCGGCGGCCGCCGGTCCCACCCCACGCGAGTCAGGTAGTCGCGTACGACCTGCTTGTCGTAGCTCTCCATCGAGCCCGTCGCCGCGTAGGACGCCGCGTCCCAAAAGCGCGAGGAGTCCGGGGTCAGCGCCTCATCGATGAGGGTCAGCACGTCGCCGAGGAGCCCGAACTCGAACTTGGTGTCCACCAGGATGAAGCCGACCCGCTCCGCCAGCGCCGCCGCCTCCCGGTACAGCGCGAGGCTCACGTCCGCGAGCCGTCCGGCGAGCGTCGGCCCGAGGCGCGCCGACAACTCGGCGGCGGAGATGTTCTCGTCGTGCCCCCGGTCATTCTTGGTCGCCGGCGTAAAGATCGGCTCCGGCAGCCGGCTCCCGGCGCGAAGGCCCTCCGGCAGCGTCACGCCGCAGACCCGGCCCGATGCCTGGTATTCGCTCCAGGCCGAGCCCGCGAGGTAGCCCCGCACGACGCACTCGAAGTCGATCCGCCGGCACCGCCGGACGAGCATCGCGCGCCCGGCCAGGCGATCACGATACGGGTGCAACGCCGGCGGAAACGCGCCGGCATCGATGGTGATCATGTGGTTCGGCACGACCGGGCTGAGGCGCTCGAACCAGAAGGCGGACAGGCCCGTGAGCACGCGGCCGCGGTCCGGGATGCCGGTGGGGAGCACGCTGTCGAACGCCGAGAGCCGGTCCGTTGCCACCAGCAACAACTGATCACCGAGGTCGTAGATGTCGCGCACCTTGCCGCGGGAAAACATCGGCAGGTCGATGCGCGTCTCCAGGAGCGCTGCGGCGTGTCCGGTCATGATCGCCTCCTCACCTCCCTGAGCTCGAGCGTGTCGCGTCTTGCGGTCACCGGCCGGCGGCGTCCCCGCCCGCGCGGCCCGCGGCATGCGCCGGCCGTGATGGATTCCCCGTCCCCTCCCGTGGCGGCTGCTCCGCCTCCGGATCACTCCCGGCCGCGCCGTCGAGGCCCGCGCGCGCGAAGATCGCGTCGACGTAACGCAGCGCGGCGGCGGGGTCGAAGCACGCGTCGAGCTCGGCGTCGGTGAGCGCCCCGGACGCGCGCACGAGCTCGCGGAACGCGCCCCGCCCTTCCCACGCCTGCATCGCCGCGGTCTGGACGATCCGGTAGGCGTCGTCCCGGGCGAGCCCCTTGTCGAGCAGCGCGAGCAACACGCGGTGGGAAAAGACGAGCCCGCCGGACCGCTCCATGTTGGCCCGCATCTGCTCGGGATACACGCGCAGCCCCTCGATCACGCCGGCGAGCTTGCGGATCATGTAGTCGAGCACGGCCGTGGCGTCCGGGACGATGACGCGCTCGACCGAGGAGTGCGTGATGTCCCGCTCGCCCCACAGCGCGATGTCCTCGAGCGCCGACGCGGCGTAGCCGCGCATCACGCGGGCCAGGCCTGCGATGCGCTCGCAGATGATCGGGTTGCGCTTGTGGGGCATCGCCGACGACCCCGTCTGCCCGGGGCGAAACGGCTCCTCCACTTCGCGCAGTTCGGTGCGCTGCAGGCTGCGGATCTCGGTCGCGATCTTCTCCAGCGTCCCCGCCACCACCGCGAGGTGCGCGACGTACTCGGCGTGCCGGTCGCGCTGCAGGACCTGCGAGGACGCCGGCGCCGGCCGCAGCCCGAGGCGCTCACAGACCCGCGCCTCCACCTCCGGCGGCGTGTGTGCGAACGTCCCGACCTCGCCGGAGAGCTTGCCCACGGCGATGACCTCGCGGGCGCGGCGCAGCCGCTCCAGGCCCCGGCCGACTTCGGCGTACCACACCGCGGCCTTGAGCCCGAACGTGATCGGCTCGGCCTGCATGCCGTGGGTGCGCCCCGCCATCACGGTGCGGCGGTGGGTCCGTGCGAGCGTGCGGAGGGCCGCGTGCAGCCGTGCGAGCCCCGCCGCGAGGAGATCGGCGGCCCGCACCATCAAGACCGACTGCGCCGTGTCCACGACGTCGGAGGACCCGAGGCCCTTGTGGAGGTACCGCGCGTCGTCGCCCGCCGTCTCCCCGACGACGCGCAGAAACGCGACCACGTCGTGCCGCGTCTCCCGCTCCTCGATTTCGTCGATGCGCGCCACGCTCGTGACGCGCGCGCGCTCGCGCAGGCGGCGCGCCGCGTCCTGCGGGATCAGGCCGAGCGCGGCCTGCGCCTCCGCCGCGAGCAGCTCGATCTCCAGCCACGTCGCGAACTTGGTCTCCGGGCTCCAGAGCGCCGCCATCTCCGGCGACGTGTAGCGCGTGATCACGGGACGCTCTCCTGGGTGAAGATGACGTCGGACCGCCCGGCGCCCACCCCGATCATCGTGATCGGCACGCCGACGATCTCCTCGATCCTGCGGAGAAAGACGCGCGCCTCTACGGGGAGGTCCGTCAGCCGGCGCGCGCCCTGCGTCGGCGCGCGCCAGCCGGGCAGCTCCTCGTAGATCGGCTCCACGCGCCCCATCGCCGCGGTGTGGGGCACGGTGTGCACGGTGCGGCCGTCGAGGCGGTACGCGACGGCGAGACGCACCGCGTCGAACGTGTCGAAGATGTCGAGCTTCATGACGGCGAGCTGCGTGAACCCCGCCACCTCGGCCGCAAACCTGGCCGCGACGCCGTCGAACCATCCGCACCGCCGCGGCCGGCGCGTGGTGGCGCCGTACTCCTGCCCGAGCTCGCGGATCAGGTCCCCGGTGGCGTCGCACAGCTCCGTCGGCATCGGACCCGCGCCCACCGCCGTCGTGTACGCTTTGGCGATCCCCAGCACGCGGGTGATGCGGTACGGCGGGATGCCCGCGCCGGCCGACGCCCCTCCCGCCAGCGTCGTCGACGACGTCACGTACGGATACACACCCCAATCGAGATCGCGCATCACCCCGAGCTGACCTTCGAGCAGGATCATCCGGTCGGCCCGCAGCGCCTCCTGGATGAGCGGATGCGTGTCGGTGATGTACGGGCGGAGGCGATCGGTCCACCGCCCGCAGCGGGCCAGCATCGCGCCCGCGTCCACGGGCTCGTGGCGGTAGACGCCGCGAAACAGCGCGCTCTTGCGGGCCGCCACGAAGCGGATCTGCTCCGTGAGATGCCCCGCTTCGAGCAGATCCCCGACCCGAATGCCGGTGCGCCCCGCCTTGTCGGCGTACACGGGCCAGATGCCCTGCTTGGTCGTCCCGTGCGGCGCGCCCCCGCGCGCCGCCTCCTCCAGCTCGTCCATCGCGATGTGATACGGAAACACGAGGTGCGCGCGCTGATCGAGCCAGAGCCGGCCGACCGTGGGCACGCCGGCGCGTTCGACCTCGTCGATCTCCGAGAGCAGCGCGTCCGGGTTGACAACCACGCCGGGGCCGACCACGCACTGGGACGCCGGGTGAAAAATGCCGGACGGCAATAGATGCAGCCGGAACGTTCCGCGCTCGTTTTGGATCGTGTGGCCCGCATTGTTCCCGCCGTTGTAGCGGACGACCACGTCGGCGTGGGCCGCGAGGGTGTCGACGACTTTGCCCTTGCCCTCGTCGCCCCACTGGGCTCCTACGATCGCCGTCACCGGCATCTAACTCACCCGATGGCCGGCCGGATGTGCCCCGGACGCGCCGGCGCACGCCGCGGGCCCAGCAAAATCCGGCCGGCGCGGACCCGTGCCGGAGCCGGGCGAAGACGCATCAGCGCGTCTCCCGCGGCGGCGCCATGCCGGCTTCGGACGACGCCAGCCGCGCCGCCTTCTCCTCGACCTGCGCGGCGAGCTTGGCCTTGTACGCGCGGACGCGCTCGCGGAGCGCCGGGTCGCCGACCCCGAGGATCTGCGCCGCCAGCAGGGCGGCGTTGCGGGCCCCCCCGATCGCGACGCACGCCACCGGCACCCCCGAGGGCATCTGCACCGTGGACAGGAGCGCGTCCATTCCGCCGAGTGCTCCTCCCGGCAGCGGCACGCCGATCACGGGCAGCGCGGTCCGTGCGGCGACCACCCCGGCCAGGTGCGCCGCCGCGCCGGCGCCGGCGATGAGGACGTGGATGCCCCGCCCCTCGGCCTCGGCGACGTACCGCTCGACGCGGTCAGGCGAGCGGTGCGCCGACGCGATCGTGAGTTCGTACGGCACGCCGAACTCCGCCAGCAGCCGGCCCGCCTCTTGCATGAGCGGGAGATCGGAGTCGCTCCCCACGAGAATCCCCACGCGGACGCTCGCGCCTGTCACCTGGACACCTCCTCGACGGCCTGCGCGGTCTCCGTCATGACCGGATGCCATCCGATCCCGATGTCCCGCCGCAGGGTCTTGCCGGCAAAGTCGATGCGCGCCGCCATGCCGTACGCGCGCGAGCGGGCCTCGCCGACCGAGCCGCCCGTGCCCACCACGTTCAGGACGCGGCCGCCGGCCGTGACGAGGCGGCCGTCCCGCACCGCGGTGCCGGCGTGGAACACGAGCGTACGGTCGTCGCCCGGGGCGGCGTCGAGCCGCTCGATCACGTCGCCCGCGCGCGGCCGGTCCGGATAGCCCGCGGCGCAGAGCGCCACGCACACCGCCGTCTCGGCCCGCCATCGCAACGCGAGCCGGCTGACGTGTCCCGCCAGGACGGCGTCCGCGATCTCGAGCAGGCTCGTCTCCAGAAGCGGGAGCAGCGCCTGCGCCTCCGGGTCGCCGAAGCGCACGTTGAACTCGAGGACGCGCGGCCCGTCCGGCGCGAGCATCACGCCGGCGAACAGCACGCCGCGATACGTCCGCCCCTCCTGCGCCATCGCCCACAGCGCGGGCGCGAGGATCTCGTCGACGATCCGATCCAACACCCCGTCGGGCACGCCCGGCGCGGGCGCGACCGCGCCCATGCCGCCCGTATTGGGCCCGCGGTCGCCGTCGCCGAGGCGCTTGTAGTCGCGCGCCGCGATCAACGGGACGAGATCGACGCCGTCCGTGACGGCAAACACGCTCAACTCCCGGCCCGGGAGCACTTCCTCCACGACGATGCGCGCGCCGGCGTCGCCGAAGCGCCGCCTGAGCATCAGCGTCTCGACCGCGGCCACGCCCTCGTCCGCGGACCCCGCGACGACGACGCCCTTGCCAGCGCAGAGGCCGTCGGCCTTCACCGCGAGAGGGCGCGCCGCGCGGCGCACGTACGCCGCCGCCGCCTCGCCGTCGTCGAAGACGCGAAACGGCGCCGTCGGGATCTCATACCGGGCGCACAGCGTCTTCATGAAGACTTTGCTGGCCTCGAGCTCGGAGGCGGCCCGCGTCGGCCCGAACGCCCGCAGCCCGCGCGCCGACAAGGCGTCGACGAGGCCCGCGGCAAGCGGCGCCTCGGGCCCGATCATCACAAGGTCCGTCGACAAATGCTCGGCCGCGGCGACGACCGCGCCGGTGTCGGAAATGTCGCACGGGATGCAATCGGCTACGGTCGCGATGCCGGGGTTGCCGGGGGTGCAAAAGAGTGTGGCGCCGCCCCGGCTGTGGAGGGCCCACGCGAGCGCGTGTTCCCGACCTCCGGATCCCACGATGAGGACTCGCACCGGGCCGCGCACCTCATGCGCCGCGATCGGAATAGTTCGGGTTTTACGGACGATGCTGCGAAGAGGGAGCGACGACGTCCTCACGGACTATAGCATACGGAAACTAACATGCCAAGGATCGCGCGCATTGTTCGTGTTTTGACCGGGCACGTCGTCCCGGGGGCAAGGAATGGCGCCGGCGCTGGCGAAGGTTTGCACCAACTTTCCGGCTGGAGGTCCCTGCGGTCCGCGCGGTCATCACGGGGATTGGGGCGGTCACGCCCGTGGGCCTGTCGGCCCCGGGGACCTGGGCCAACCTGGTAGCGGGTCAAAGCGGCGTTCGTCCCCTCACCCGCTTCGACGCCTCCCAGTATCCGGTCAGGATCGCGGCCGACGTCCCCGGGTTCGATCCGCTTTCGGTCATGACCCGGAAGCGCGCGCGCCGGACCGCCCGGTTCGCGCAGTTCGCGGTCGCCGCCGCGCACGAGGCGCTGGCCGACGGCGCCCTCGCGCTGCGGGACGACCTGCTCGATCGCGTCGGCGTGACCATCGCGACCGCGCTCGGCGGGATCAGTGAGATCGACGCGGAAGCGCCGCGGCTGTACGGCAGCTCGCCCCACCGCGTCACCCCGTTTCTGCTGCCCATGCTCATCGCGAACATGGCCTCCTCGGCCGTCAGCATTCACTTCGGCATCCGCGGGCCGTCCAATACCTCGGTGGGCGCGTGCGCGAGCGGCGCGATCGCCCTCGCCGAGGCCCGGCGCTGGCTTCTCGACGGCGACGCGGATTACGTGCTCGCCGGCGGGACGGAAGCCGCCCTGACGCCGTCCGTGTGGGCCGCGCTGTGCTCGCTCGGCGCGCTCAGCACGCGCAACGACGCGCCCGAGCAGGCCAGCCGCCCGTTTGATCGGGACCGCGACGGGTTCGTGTACGGCGAAGGCGCGGTCGTGTTTCTGGTGGAACGCGAGGACGTGGCCCGGCGGCGCGAAGCCCGCATCTACGCCGAGCTCGCCGGCGCGGGGCTCACCAGCGACGCGTACCACGAGACGGCGCCGCGGCGGGACGGTGACGTGGCGGCCGCGGCCATGCGCCAGGCCGTGCACAGCGCCGGGGCCGTGCCCGACCAGGTGGATTTGGTCGTCGCGCACGGCACCGGCACGCCGCTCAACGACATCGCCGAGACCCTCGCGATCAAGCAGGCACTCGGCGCGCACGCGCGGGCGGCCCTCGTGACCGCGCCGAAGAGCATGGTCGGCCACCTGATCGGCGCCGCCGGCGCGCTCGCGGCCATGGTGGGCGTGCTCGCGATCCACACCGGCCGGATCCCGCCGACGATCAACCTCGAGCATCCCGATCCCGCCTGCGATCTCGACTACGTCCCGCTCGTCGCACGGCGTGCCCGCGTAGGGCTGGCCGTCGCGAACGCGTTCGGCTTCGGCGGTCAAAACTCCGTGGTGGCGGTTCGTGCCCACGAGCGGTAGGACCCGCCGCGCGCGCCACCGAACTGCATGGCGGGCATCCGGGTCCCGCTCACACTCGACGCCACGAGCGCCCGCGGGTCGCGGGCTGCGGCGATCCCGACACGTGTAGCGAGGAGGCGGAGCCGTGTTCGAAGGGACGTTTCAGGGCAAGGTTGCCCTCGTCACCGGCGCCTCCCGCGGCATCGGGCGGGCGACGGCCGAAACGCTGGCGCGGGGCGGCGCCGCCGTCGTCGTCCACTACCACCGCAACCAGGCGCTGGCCGAAGGCGTTGCCGCCGCGGTCCTCGAGCGGGGCGGGCGCGCCGTCGCGGCCGGCGCGGATTTAGAGAAGCCCGACGAGATCGACCGCCTCTTCGAGCTCGTCGCCGAGCGGTTCGGCGCGCTCGACTTCTTCGTGGCGAACCACGCGGCGACGGCGTTCAAGACCACGCTGGACGCGAAACCCCACCACCTGCAGCGCACGTTCGACCTCATCCTGCGGTCGCTCGCGCTGTGCGTGCAGCGCGCCGTGCCGCTGATGCAGGGACGCGAGGCGGCGATCGTCACGATCGGCGGCCAGGGGACCGTGGAGATGCTGCCGCACTATGCGATCCTGGCCTCCGCGAAGGCGGCGCTGGAGACGTGGACCCGGTACCTCGCGTATGAGCTCGCCGGGCGCGGCATCACGGCCAACTGCGTGAGCCCGGGTGTGATCTTGACGGATTCGGCGCGGCACTACGGGGGCGACCGCTTCGCGGAGTTCGACCGCCTGGTCTCCACGTTCGCGCCCGCGGGCCGCATGGGGCAGCCGCAGGACGTCGCGGATGCCGTGGCGTTCCTCTGTAGCCCGGGAGCGCGGTACATCCTCGGGCAGACGATCGTCGTCGACGGCGGCTTGGGGCTCGTGTCCGCGCCGTTCGAGTTGTTCCGGCGGCGGGGGGAGGTGCGCGCGTGAACAAGGTCATCAGCACCGACCAGGTGATCGCGGAGATCCCAAACGGCGCCACGGTCGCCATCGGGGGCTCGTCGCTGTCGCGCAAGCCGATGGCGCTGGTCCGGGCGCTCGCGCGGAGCGACCGGCGCGATCTGCGGCTCATCGTCAACGTCGGCGGCCCCGAGGTCGATCTGCTGATCGGCACCGGCAAGGTGGCGGAAGTGATCTTCGCGTTCGTGGGGTTCGAGGTCATGGGCCTGGCGCCGCACTTCCGGCGCGCCCGCCAGGACGGCGCCCTCAAGTTTCAGGAGTGGACGGAATATACGGTGATGGCCGGGCTCGACGCGGCGATCAAGCGCGTGCCGTTTCTTCCGACGCACTCGACCCTCGGCACGGACGTCCTGCGGCACAGCGCCGCGTTCACGACGATCCAGGACCCGTTTCACGGCGAAACGCTCGTCGCGGTGCCGGCCCTGCGGCCGGACGTGGCGCTCCTGCATGTCAATCTCGCGGATCCCCAGGGCAACGGCGTCGTCCTCGGCGACGGCCACATGGACGCGCTGTGCGCCAAGGCGGCCCGCAAGACGTTCCTGTCCGCGGAGCAGATCCTCCTCCCCGAGCGCCTGCAGACGTACGGCCGCGACGTGCACATCTTCCGCACCATGGTCACCGGGGTCGTGGAGGCGCCGTGGGGGGCGCACTTCACCGGGTGCGCGCCGGAGTACCGGGCGGACCTGCAGCACGTCCAGGAGTACCTCGGGGCCGCGCGCGACGGCGCCGGCTGGCACGAGTATCTGGAACGGTACGTCTACGTGAATCACCGCGACTACGTGCGCGCGCTCGGCGGCGAGCGGACGCTCGGTGAGCGGCTGCGAGTCTAGTGGAGCGTCTTTGATGTTTGACGAGGGTAGTTGGGCCGGCCGGATCTGCTCGGAGCGGGCGTTCGACGCCCGCGGTGCGCACGTGTGCCTCCGCATTTTCGCTTGTGCGGCGGACAAAGCGACAACGCGGAATCGGGTAGGCGTCGGTCCGCTGAGCGAAGGGCAGGTCCGGCCGGCTCGAACCCTTGCCGGAGTGCGTGCTGCAACGATGCGGTGACAAGGGCACGGCGACGAGACCGAAGGAGGATCCCATGACCGAGTACAGCGTCGACGAGCAGATCATCACGTGCATGGCGCGCGAGCTGCGCGGCGAGTACCTGGTGAGCTCGGTGACCGCGTTCGGGTCGCTCGCCGCCCACCTGGCGAAGAGCACGCACGCGCCTGACCTCGCGGTGCTGTCGACGCCGGAGTCGGGCATGGACGCCGTGCCGCTGCCGACCCTGTCGCTGGGCCAGTTCCTGACCGAAAACCAGCGCGCGATCCCGCTGACCATGGAGGACATCTTCGACGCGATCTTCACCGACCGGTTCCGCATCTGGATCAACCCGGCGCAGATCGACCAGCACGGCAACGTCAACATCTCCGTCATCGGCGCGTGGGACAGGCCCAAGGTCGCGCTGGTGGGCTCGCGGGGCATCCCCGAGGACACGAGCCACCTCTCGCAGGGCCTGTACTACCTGACGCAGCACACACCGCGCACGGTCGTCGAGCACGTCGACTTCATCAGCGGCGCGGGCTACAACCCGGAGCGGCGCAAGACGCTCGACGGCCACGGCGCCCCCACGTGCCTGGTCACGAACCTGGGGGTGTTCGGCTGGGACCCGGAGTCGGGCCGGATGTTCGCGCGCAGCCTGCACCGGGGCGTCACCCCGGACACGGTGCGCGAGGCGACCGGATTTGCGATCGAGCTCGGCTCTCGGATCCCGACGACGGAGCCGCCGACGGCGGAGGAGACGGCGATCATCCACGCCGCCGACCCCCTCGAGGTCCGCAAACTCGAGCTGCTCTCCGGGAAGGAAGCGGCGGAGAAATTCGCCGCCATCTACGAACGCGAGCGGCAGGCGCTGCACGCCGCCTGGCCCCGCCGCCGGCAGTAGCGGGCTCGGTGGATTTCGCGGTCCCGGGATCGCTGCGCGGCCGGCGCGCGGCCGTGACGGGCGGCGGCCGCGGCATCGGCCGTGCGACGGCGCTGCGGCTGGCCGGTCTCGGCGCCGACGTCGCGGTCATCGCCCGGACGGAGGCCGAGATCGCCCGCGTCGCCGCCGATGTCGAGGAGCGGGGCGTGCGGGGCCTCGCCCTGGCCGCCGACCTGACCACGTCCGCGGCATGCCGGGCGGCCGTCGAGCGGGTGACCCGCACGCTCGGCGGGCTGGAGATCCTCGTCAACAACGCCGGGTGGACGCTGACGAGCGCGTTTCTCGACGAGGACGAGGCCTACTGGCGGCGCGTCGTGGACGCGAACTTCTGGAGCACCGTGTTTTGCAGCCGCGCCGCGCTGGAATGGATGACCGCGCACGGCGGAGGGACGATCGTGAACGTGGCCAGCGACGCTGGGCGCGTCGGCACCGCGGGGGAGGCGATCTACTCCGCGGCCAAAGGCGGCGTCATCGCGTTGACCCGGTCGCTCGCGCGGGAAATGGCGCGCCATCAGGTGCGCGTCAACTGCGTCTGCCCCGGGCCGACCGAGACGGCGGTGCTGACGGAGAACCAGAGCGATCCCGCGCACGCCGGGAAGATCGAGCGGATGATCCGGCTGATCCCCATGCGCCGCGTGGCGCAGCCCGAGGAGATCGCCGACGCGATCGTGTTTTTCGCGAGCGACGCCTCGCGGTACGTGACGGGGCAGGTGCTCAGCGTCTCCGGCGGGCTGACGATGGTGTAGGCAGATGGCGGTGAACGGCGGGCCGATCCGCATCGCAGTGGACTGCATGGGCGGCGACCGGGCGCCGGGCGAGATCGTCGCGGGCGCGCTGGCGGCCGCGCGCGCCCACGGGCTCTCCCTGCTCCTCGTCGGCATCCCGGAGGCCGTGGCCCCGCTCCTGCCCCACGAGCCGTCTGCCGCGGGCGCGGATCCGGCGAGCCGGACGGTGGAGCTGGTGCCCAGCGACCGCGCGGTGCCGGAGGGGGCGCCGCCCCTCGCGACGCTCCGGGCGATGCCGAACGCGTCGATGTCGGTGACGATGCGGCTGATCCGGCAGGGCCGCGCGGATGCCGCGATCAGCGCGGGCAGCACCGGGCCGACGTTGCTGGCGGCGATCCGCGAGATCGGGATGATCGAAGGCGTCCGGCGCGCCTGCGTCGGGCGGCAGATCCTGGAGATCCACCCGGAGACGTTCCTGATCGACCTCGGGCCGACGATCGACTGCGAGGCGCACCACCTGGTCGAGTTCGCCGTGATGGGCACGACGTACATGCGGGTCTTCGGCGGCGTGGCGGAGCCCACGGTCGCGCTCCTCAGCAACGGCCGCGAGCCCGGCAAGGGCAACAAGGTCGTCAAGCAGGCGGCGGATCTCCTGGCGCGCAGCGGCCTCCGCTTCGTCGGGCTCCTGGAGGGGCACCACCTGATGGCCGGGGAGGCCAACGTCGTCGTGTGCGACGGGTTCGTCGGCAACGCGGTGCTCAAGACCGTGGAAGGGCTCGGCCGCGAGGCCGCGGCGTGGCTCCGGCGCGAGCTCGACGGGGTCGTCCCGGCCGCCCGGGCGGACGAGATCGCCCGGCGGCTGGTCGCGTGGACCAACCCCATCGACCTCCAAGGCAGCCTCCCGCTGCTCGGCGTCCGCGGCAACGTGGTGATGGCCCACGGCGCGTCGGATCGGACGGCGATCCAAGCGGCGATCGGGCAGGCCGTGGACGCGGTGCGCGGCGGCTTTGTCGAACGGCTGCGCGCGGCGCTCGGCGATATGCGCGAGCACCTCGGCCGCACCACGACGCGCTCCTAGGGCCGCGCCTCGGGCGCACGAGGGTGGACGGGCCGGCCGAGCCGCGGACCCATGCCGCAGCCCGGCCGTGACGCGCCCGCGCAGGCGAAGGGAGAGGACGATGGATCGACCGGCACCCGAACCGCCGCAATTCCCAGCCGGGGCGTACGAGGTCCCCGGCGACTACGAGGATGGACGCCTCCGCGCCCAGATCGCGGAGATCGAGCATGCGCCGGTGCGGCTGCGGGCGGCGGTGGCCGGCCTCGCCGGGGATCAACTCGGCGCGGTGTACCGGAACTGGTCGATTCGGCAGATCGTGCACCATATCGCCGACAGCCATCTCAACGGCTACATCCGGTTCAGGCTGGCGCTCACGGAGGAACGGCCGACGATCAAGCCCTATGACGAGAGCAGTTGGGCGCGCCTGGAGGATGCGCTCACCGCCGACGTGGAACCATCACTGCGGCTGCTGGAGGGTGTCCACGCCCGGTGGGTACACCTGGCGCGATCGCTTCCCCGGGACGCGTGGCTTCGGGCCTTCTATCATCCCGAGAGCCGGGAGACGGTGCCGCTGTGGCGTCACCTCGACCAGTACGCCTGGCACGGGCGGCATCACACGCAACAGATCGTCTGGGTGAGGGAGCACCGGCTCACGCCATAGGCCGCGCCGCTCGTGCCGGCCTGCGGGGAATCATCCGACGGGTGCCCCGAGCCGCGGGGCGCAGCCCGTTGGCCGTCTGCACGCCGGCGCCGGCCGGCCCCGGCGGCGAGCGCCGCCGACACGCAACACCGTGGGGGACCATCGATGCGACTGTACATCATGCAACTCGGCATCAACCCGGCGGCGGGGTCGCCGTACCCGGGGTACCTGATCCAGGTCGGCGACGGCACGAACGTCCTCGTGGACACCGGCTTCGGCCCGAAGATGGTCGAGGTGAGCCGCCAGCCGGGCCATCAGGGCGCCCGGATCACCGAGGACGACCTCGTCGTCAACCAGCTGGCCCGCATCGGCGTCCGCCCCGAGGACATCACCCACCTCGTCGCGACGCACTTCGACGGGGATCACGCGGGGTGCCTCACCGCTTTTCCGCGCGCGGAGATCGTCGTCCAGCGACGTCACTACGAGACCGCGAAGTCGGGCCACCCGCGCTTCGCAGGCACGCGCGAGCAGTGGGACGATCCCCGGCTGCGGTACCGCCTCGTCGACGGCGACACCACGTTGCTCCCCGGCATCGAGCTCATCGAGACGAGCGGCCACGTGCCGGGGCATCAATCCGTGCTCGTCCGGCTGCCCAAGACCGGTCCGGTCCTGCTCGCCATCGACGCGATCGCCCGCGCGCTCGGGGACCACACGCCCGAGACGCGGCCCATGGGACCATACGATCTGGACGAGGCGGGGACCCGCGCCAGCACGCGCAAGCTCGTGGACCTCGCGGCGCGCGAGGGCGTCAAGCTGATCGTCTACGGACACGATCCCGAGGAGTGGAAGAAGCTCAAGAAGGCGCCGGAGTTCTACGCCTAGCGGGAGCAGCGCTGGAAGGCGGCGGACGCGCCGGGCCGGCGCGATCAGTGGCGCGCGCCGCCTCGGTCCGGCGCGTGGACACGCACGCGCTCGGCGCCGCTGTACACGTTGAACTGCTCGCCCCGGAGAAAGCCCACCAGGCTCACCCCGAACTCCCGCGCGGTGTCGACCGCCAGGCTGCTCGGCGCGGAGACGGCGCAAAAGACGGGGATCCCCGCCGCCGCCGCTTTCTGCACCAGCTCGAAGCTGGCGCGCCCGCTGACCATCACGACATGGAGATCGAGCGGGACGCGCCCGTCGAGCCAGGCCCAACCGACCAGCTTGTCCATCGCGTTGTGCCGGCCGACGTCCTCCCGGAGCGCCACGAGACGACCGTCGCGGTCGAAGAGCGCGGCGGCATGCAGGCCGCCGGTGGCGGCGAACAGGCTCTGCGCCCGCCGGAGCGTCCCCGGCAGCGCGGCGAGCGTCCCCGCGTCCACGACGAGGCCGCCGCGGACATGCGCGAGACCGCGCAGGCGCAGCGCCTCCAGGGTCGCCTTGCCGCAGACGCCGCACGCGCTCGTCGTGTAGAAGTGCCGTTCCAGCGCGGCGAGCGCCGGCAGGACCGGCGACCGCAGCGCGACGTTCACGATGTTGTACTGCTGCGCGCGGTCGACCTCGGGGTCCGCGCAATACGACATGCGCGCGATCTCATGCGGGTCGCGGAGCACGCCCTCGCCGAACAGGAACCCCGCGGCGAGCTCGAAGTCATGGCCGGGCGTGCGCATCGTCACCGCGACCGTGCGCGTCTCGCCCCCGGCCACGAGCCGGATCTCGAGCGGCTCCTCGGTGGCGACGACGTCGGTGCGCGGGGCGCTCGCGCCCGCGCGCACGGTGTGGATCGCGACGCGCGTCTTCGCCCCGGCCCGCACGGCCGTGCCGGCCGGCTCCCCGCGGCGGGGTACGCGCCCCGCGCTGCCCATGACGATCCCGCCCTCCTCGGTCGGGGCGGCCCCTACTTCCACGTCGCGTAGATGGCCGCCCACTTCTCCGTCGGTACGATGCTCACGCCCTCGAGGTGGCTGCTCGTCACCACGTAGAAGTTCTGCGCCCACAGGAAGATCCAGGGCGCGTCATGCCAGATCAGCTCCTGCGCCTGCTTGTAGATCGCCCGGCGCTGCTCCGGGTTCATGGTCGTCTGCCCGGCGAGCAGCAGCTCGTCCACCTTGGCATCCTTGTAGAACGTGGAGATGTAGCCGTGCGGCGGCCACAGGCCGGAGTAAAAGACGCCGAAGAGCTGGGAGGCCGCATCCAGGTACGGACCGGCCTGCCCGAGCATGTACATCTGAATCGGCGTGCGGTCCGCCGGGGTCGCGAGCGCGCCGATGTAGCTCGGCCAGTCGGCGGTCTCCACCGCGGCCTTGACGCCGACGTTGGCGAGCTGCGCGGCGATGGCCTGGGCGGCCTGATAGTCCTGGATGTAGCGGCCCGTGGGCGCCCGGAACGCGACGCTGAAGCCTTGGGGGTAGCCGGCTTCGGTGAGCATCCGCTTCGCGCGCGCGGGATCGAACGGCCAGCCGCCCGGCTGGATCCGCGTGTAGCCGAACTGGTTGGGCGTCGTCGGCGCTTCCAGCACGGTCGCGAGGCCGAAGAGCACACTGTGGATGATGGCCTGCTTGTTGACGGCGTAGTTCATCGCCTGGCGCACGCGCACGTCCTTGAACGGGCCCCAGAGGTTGTTCATCCCCACCCAGATCGCGCGGTCGGTCGGGCCCTCCACGACGCGCAGCGACGGATCCCTGCGCATCGCGGGCACGTCGGGCGCGGGCGGCGCGAACGCCATCTGCACGTCGCCCGCGCGCAGCATGGTCTCGCGGGTCCCCGCGTTGGGGACGACGCGGAAGATCACCTGGTCGAAGTACGGCTTGCGCCCCCAGTAATCGGGATTGCGCACCAGCGTGATGTGGTCGCCGTGCACCCACTCCTTGAAGATGTACGGCCCGGAGCCGGCGTTGACCGGTCCCAGCGCGAGCTTGGCGTTCCCCAACGCCTTGGCCGCGGCCGGCGACACGATCTCGGCCGCCGTGGTCGCCAGCTCTTCCGGCAGCGTGGCGCTCGGCTCCTTGAAGTGCAGCACGATCGTGTAGGGGTCGGGGATCTCGATCCGGCCGGTGTCGAGCGCGCTCCAGTAGTAGCGTGACGAATTCCGGACCGACGGATCCAGCATCCGCTCGATGTTGAACTTGACGGCCTGCGCGTCGAAGGGGGTGCCGTCTTGGAACTTGACGCCCTGGCGCAGCTTGAACGTGTACGTGCGGCCGTCGGGGCTCGCCGTCCACGAGGTCGCGAGCTGCCCGACGAGCTTGGTGTACTGCGGCTGCCCCGGGGCGACGCCGGACCGCTCGTCGTTGTACCAGATCAGCGGATCGTAGATGTAGTCCACGATGTTCGAGACCGTGGCGGTCGTCTGCCCGGCCGGGTCCAACGTGTCCGCGTCGATGCCGAGCGCGATCGCAAGGGTGGCCGGCGCCGCCGCCAGGCCGCCTCCCGGCACGCCCGCCAGCGCCGCAAAACCGAGACACGCAGCGACACCGGCCGTCACAAGCCGCGTCGTTAGGGTGGCCATATCATCCGCCCCACGGGGGGCACCCCCTTTCGGCGTCCCGCCGCCGGGCAGTGATTGCGCGCCGCGCACGACTCGGGGACGTGTCCGCGTTCCTTACTTCGGCGCGGACACGCCGCGGCCCCTGTGCGCGTTGCGCACGGCGCCGGTGCGTGATCGCAGACGGCCGGCTTGAACCCTTGTCGGAGTTCGGCAATGACGCATCAGCGGCCGCCCGGATCCGGGTTCACATACGTAAATCCGAACCGTCCCTTGACGCACAGGTTGCCGCGCGTGATGTCGTGGTCCGCGGGAGACGTGACCTTGACGATGCGGTTGCCCTGCACGTGCAGCTCGAGGGCGCAGCCCACGCCGCAGTACGGGCAGATCGTCTCCGCAACGTGCTGCCGGCTCTCGTCCCACTCGCCCGCCTGCCGCATCCGGTGTTCGATCAGGGGCATCAGGGCGCCGGTCGGGCACACCGCCACGCAGTTTCCGCAGAAGACACAGCGTGACTCCAGGAGCGGCGCGTCGGCCCCGGTGTCGATGCGGGCCGCAAACCCGCGGCCGGCGACCGTCAGCGCAAACGTATGCTGGGCGTCCTCGCCGCAGGCTTCGACGCACTTGTAGCAGAGGATGCACTTCGCGTAGTCGCGTACGTACAGGTCGTTGTCGTCGCGCAGCGGTTCGAGGACCCGCGCGACGTCGCTGCCAAACCGCGCCGGGTCGCCGTGGTACGCGGCGAGGTGCGCGGCGAGCTCGGGCGCCGTGGAGGTGTCGACCGACGACGCGAGCATCTCGAGGACGACCTTGCGGGCCCGGCGGACGCGCTCGGTGTCCGTCCGCACCCGCATCCCGGGTTCCACGCGGCGCGAGCAGGACGGCACGAGGGCGCGGCTGCCCTCCACCTCTACGACACAGGCCCGGCAGACGTTGACCGGCGTCAGGTTGGGATGGTAGCAGAGGGTGGGCGCGTCCATGCCGGCGCGCCGGAGCGCTTGCAGGATCGTCATCCCCTCGTCCGCCCCGAGGGTCCGCCCGTCGACCTCGATGACAATGCTCATACGACCTCACCCGGGCGTCCGTGCGCCGCGCTCGCGCCGCCGTTGCTCGACGACGGCGCGCCCGGCCGGAGCGCGAGCGCGCTCAGCACCGCGCCGGCCGCCGTTTGACCGAGGCCGCAGATGGACGCGTCCGTCATCGCCGCGCCGATGTCCGCGAGCAGTTGCGGGTCCTCCGGCCGCGCCCGGCCCGACGCCAACCGCGTGACGATCTCCAGCTGCCGCTGCGTGCCGACCCGGCACGGGACGCACTGGCCGCACGATTCCTCCTGGAAAAACCGGGCCACCCGCAGCACGATATCCCACAACGACGCCGTCTCGTCGAGCACGATCACGGCGCCGGATCCCACGGTACCCCCGACGGGCTGGAGGCCCTCGAAGGTCAACGGCAGATCCAACCGGTCGGGACCGAGGAACGTGCCGGCGGCCCCGCCGCACAGCACGGCCTGCAGGCGCCGGCCCCGCCATACGCCGCCCGCCAGCGCCAGCAGCTCCCCGAGCGTCGTCCCGAACGGGACCTCGTACAACCCCGGGCGCTCGACGTGCCCGCTCACGCAGAACAGCTTCGTCCCGGTGGACCGGTCCGTGCCGTAGCGCCGGAACCCGGAGGCGCCCTCCAGTACCACGATCGGGACGTTGCACAGCGTCTCCACGTTGTTGACGAGCGTGGGGTCGCCAAACAGGCCCGCCTGCGTCGGGAACGGGGGCTTGTTGCGCGGTTCGCCGCGGCGGCCCTCGACCGAGTTGAACAGCGCCGTCTCCTCGCCGCAGATGTAGGCGCCCGCGCCGCGGACGACGCGGATCCAAAAGGCGCGCCCGGTCCCCGCGACGTCGGCGCCGAGGAGCCCCGCGCGCTCCGCCTGGTCGATCGCCCGCCGGAGACGCGCGGCGGCGAGCCGGTACTCGCCGCGCACGTAGACGAGCCCGTCCTCGGCTGCGACCGTGAGCCCGGCGATCGTCATCGCCTCCACGACGGCGAACGGGTCCTGCTCCATCAGCACGCGATCCTTAAAGGTGCCCGGCTCGCTCTCGTCGGCGTTGCAGACCACCCGCCGCCGTCCGGCGGCTTCCGCGACGGCGCGCCACTTGCGGCCGGCCGGAAACGCCGCGCCGCCGCGCCCGAGCAGTCCCGAGGCCTCCAGCTCGGACAGCACCCACGCCGGCCCGCGCTCCGCGACGCGTGCAAGCGCCGCGTAGCCGCCGAGCGACCGGTACGCCTCGAGGCTCTCCGGATCAGCGACGCCGGCCCGCGCCAGGAGCCGCCGGACCTCAGGCATCGCCGCCCGCCTGCCCGAGCGCCGCCGCGATGACGCCGGCCGTCGCGTGCCCGAGTTCGCGCCCGCCGGCCACGGCGACGGGCGCTTCCTCGCACCGCCCGAGGCACGGCACCGTCTCCCAGTCGACCGCCGGCGGCGCCGCGGCGCCCCGGCCGTTCCGCGCATCGCCGTGCGCCCCGCCCGCAAATCGCCGCGGCGGTCCGTAGCGGGCCTGGAGGTCGCGCACGAGGACATCGGCGCCCCGCAGCCGGCACGATACGTCGTCGCAGACGTGGAGGATCGTGCCGCGCGGCGGGTCGAGCCGGAACAACGCGTAAAACGTCGCGACCCCCCAGACGTCGGGAAACGGCAGGTTCATCCGGTCGGCGAGGTGATGGAGCGCGCCGCGGGGCAACCAGCCGAGATCGTCCTGCACCGCATGGAGGAGCGGCAGCAGGTCGGACCGGCGCGGCTCGGCGCCCACGCGGGCGAGGGCCCGGTCCACCGCCTCGCGCTCCCGCTCGCTAGCGGGCGCCGGGGGATTCGGCTCAATCGGCACGCGACATCTCCTCCTGTCCCACGACCTCGTCGCGCCACCCGCCCCGCGCCGCGACGCGCTCGATGGCCACCGCCGTCGCCTTGAACTCCGCGGTCCCCGATTTCGGATCCCACGCGTCGATCGTGAGCACGTTGGTCGGCACCGTGTCGGGATGGTGGAGCGTCATGAAGCAGAGCCCGGGCGCGAGCGTGTCGTCGAGCTTGACCGGTACGAGGAGCGACCCGCGGCGGGACCGGACGCGCGCGAGATCCCCGGGCTCAAGGCCGAGCCGCCGGGCGTCCGCGGGCCAGATGCAGAGGTACTCGGTCTGCGGGCGCGGCGCCGCGTAGCCGCGCGACTGGGTGCCGGTGTTGTAGAATTCGAGCCTGCGCCCCGTCGTGAGCATAAACGGGTACGCGTCGTCCGGCTGCTCCACGGGCGGTTCCCACCGGACCGGGATGAGCGGCGCCCGCGGGCCGTCGACCGGACGCCGCCACAGGCGCTCGTGCAGGAACTTGCTGCCCGGGTGGCCCTCGTCGGGGCACGGCCACTGCAGCCCGCCGGCCTCGGCGAGCCGGGCGTAGGACATCCCGCGGTGCCGCGCGGAGAGGCGCCGGACCTCGTTCCACACGTCCTCCGCGCCCGTGTACCCCCACCGGTGCCCCAGGCGGCCGGCGAGGTCTTGCAGGATGGCGATGTCGTCGCGCGCCTCCCCCGGGGGATCGACCGCCTTGCGCATCAGCTGCACCCGCCGCTCGGAGTTCGTGACCGTGCCGTCGCACTCGCACCACGACAACGCCGACGGCAGGACGACGTCGGCGATCTCGGCGGTCTGGTTGAGCGCGACGTCCTGGAGCACGACGAAGTCGAGGCCGCCGAGCAGCTCGCGGCTGCGGTGGAGATTGGCCTCCGACATGAGCGGGTTTTCGCCGATGATGTAGGCGGCGCGGATCTCGCCGCGCTCCATGCCCTCGAACATCAGGCTCTGGTGGCGCCCGCGCCGGGACGGGAGCGCCGTGCCCCAGGCGGCCTCAAACGGCGCGCGCTGCTCCGCATCCTCCACGTCCGCGCCCCCGGGCAGGCGGTTCGGAATGGCCCCCATGTCGCCGCCGCCCTGCACGTTGTTCTGGCCGCGCAGCGGGTCGAGGCCGGAGCCGTACCGCCCGACGTGCCCGGTGATGTTGGCCAGGTTGCACAGCGCATACACGCCGTCCGTCGCGTTGTGATGCTCGGTGATGCCGAGCGTCCAGCAGATGATCGCGCGCGGCGCCCCGGCGTACATCCGGGCCACACGGCGGACGGTGTCCGCCGCGATGCCGGTGACGCGCTCCGCGAACTCCGGCGTGTAGGTCGCGATCGCCTCGCGGTACGCCTCGACCCCGGTCGTGGCGTGCGCGATGAACTCGCGGTGCTCGAGCCCCTCCTCGAAGATCACCCGCGCGATCGCGTTCGCGAGCGCGATATCCCCGCCGACGCGGATCGGCAGGTGCAGGTGCGCGAGCTGCGCCGTCGGCGTGCGCCGCGGATCGACGACGACGAGGCGCGCGCCGTTGCGCATGCCGCGCAGCATGTGATGGAACATGATCGGGTGGGTCTCGCGCGGGTTGGACCCCCACAAAAACAGCAGGTCCGTGTGCTCCATCTCCTCGTACGACGTCGTGCCGCCGCCCGCCCCGTACACCGTCTCCAGACCGGAGACGCTCGGCGCGTGTCAGGTCCGGTTGCAGCTGTCGATGTTGTTGGTCCCGAGCACCACCCGCATGAACTTCTGCGCGACGAAGTTCACTTCGTTGGACGCCTTGGAGCAACTCAGGCAGCAGAAGGCGTCCGGCCCGTGGTCGCGGCGAATCTCGCGGAACCGCCGCGCCACCAGATCGAGCGCCTCGTCCCAGGCCGCCGGCGCAAGCGCGCCGGCCCGCCGGATCAAGGGCTGCGTCAACCGCGCCAACGGCCGCTGATACCCTCGTGCCGCCATCGCCGCCACCTCCGGGCTCCCGCTGTTCGGGGTTCAAAAAAATTATATCACCCGCCCGGCGCCCGCCGTTACGGAGGCGGCGAGCCGAAGGCCACGAGGACGTTGGCGGGAGCGGCGGCGCCGACGAGCACGAGGTCGCGCCCGAGCGTGACGCCGCCCTTCCACGCGAACCCGCCGGTGGCGCCGTGCCACAGGACCCGGCCGGTCCGCGCGTCCACCGCCCACACGACGCCGGCGTAGTCCGCCGCGAACACCACGCCGCCCTGTGAGACCGCGGGCGACCCCAGGATCTGCTTCGCCCCCGTGAACTGCCAGACGATCCGGCCCGTCGCCGCATCGAGCGCCACGAGCCGCCCCGGCAGGTTTGGCGAAAACGTGGTCACGCCCGGCGGAAAGTCCTGCGTGCCGACGAAGATCCGGCCGAACCCGACGGCGCCGCTACCCAGAATTTCCGCGACCGCGGACGGGCCCGAGAGGCTGGTCCGCCACCGCAATGCGCCGGTCCGAGCGTCGACCATATAGTACGCGCCGTCCTTCTCGCCCGCGCCGACCCCGAGTCCCTGGGGGAGCACCACGAGATTCGGCGTCGCGAGGAAATCCTGATCCCGGGTGTCGTGAGGATACGTCGGCCCAAACGCCCACCGGAGGCGCCCCGTCGCGGCGTCGAGGGCCAGGATCGAGTCCGACCCCACGTCGGGGCCGGCCGGCGGCGCGTCCTTCGGCGTCGGGTTCCCCGTGGCGACAAACAACGTGCCCGTCTGCGGATCGACGGACGGGCTGTCGAACACGCCCGCCCCGCCGCCGCCGGCGTACTGCGGAACGACGTACGTCCAGACGACGCCGCCGGTCACGGCGTCGAGCGCGACGAGGCGGCCGCGCGCGGTCGGCTCGTCGTAGATGCCGTCGATCCCCACGTAGACGCGGTTGCCCCACACGAGCGGCGCGGACCAGATCGTCTCGCTCTTGGACGGGTCGCCGACGCGGGTGCGCCACATGAATCCCCCGGTGGCGGCGTCGAGGCACACGACATCCGTCTCCGCCGTCGCGGCGTAGACCCGCGGCCCGGCGAGCGCGGGCGTTCCGTTGATGCCGAGCGTCGGGAACCCGTACGCGGTCTGGCCCCGCGCGCCGAGCGCGACGTGCCACCGCTCGGTTCCCGTGCGGAGATCCAGCGCGTACAACGTGCCCCTCGACGATCCCACGTAGGCGGTGCGCTCGTCCAGCGCCGGGCTGCCCGGGATCGCGCCGTCGGCCGCAAATCGCCAGATCGGGCGCAGCGCGCCCACCTTGGACGGGGCCATCCCGGCGTCCGGCTGGAACGACGACATGCCGAAGTCATGGCCCCGCATGGGCCACGCGGCTCCGGCGGGCGGGGCCGGCGGGGCTTGCGCCGCGGCGAGCGCGGCGAGCGTCAGGCACGCGCAGGCCGCGACGGCCGCGGCGCGGGATGCTCGGTGCATGCCTACCTCCCACATCCGGTATCGGACGGGCGCGACGGTCTGTCCTTCGCCGCGCGCGGGCGGCCCGTCACGGCGCGGGCGCGATCGGCTCCTGGAGCAGGTCCATGACGAGGGCCGCGGTCCAGGAAAAGTCCCCGCCGCCGATCCCCTCGCCCGTCTCCGCGTGGAAGTACTCGCACCAGCCGCCGCGGCGCACGAGGTCGACCGTCGCGCCGGCGAGCCGGCGCGCGTCGTCGCGGAGCCCGAGCTCCTCGAGCCCGCGGGCGAGCAGCCAGTTGGTGTTGACCCACACCGGGCCGCGCCAGTACCGGGCCGGCTCGAACTCGGGTTGGTCCGGCGGGACCGTCGGGAGCGCGCGGCAGCCGCGGCTGCGGCGTTCGTACCGGGCCCACATCGCCGCCGCCTGCGGGGCGCTCACCAGGCCGCCGTAGATGGCCCCCAGGCCGGCAATGGTCTGCGCGGCCACGGGGCGGCGGCCCCTGAGGTCGAAGTCCAGAAACAGGCCCGACGCCTCGTCCCAGAGGAACCGGTGATACGCGTCGCGGAACGCGCGCAGCTCGTCGCCGGTCCAGTCGCGCGGGCGTCCGAGGGCGTCCGCGATCCGGCCCAGATCCACCGCGGCGCGGTACCAGATCGCGTTTTGGAGCGCGTCGTACACGGCGAACGGCGTGTGGGGCAAAAACGCGCCGAGGTCGTAGCCGTGCCGCGCCATCACCTCGACGAGGTACAGGTACAGGTCGTAGTCGGCCTGCCGGGGCCGCTCGGACGCGGTCACCACCGCCGTGTCGTGGCGCGTGTAGGCCCGGGCGGGACGCAGCCCGAGGCCGGCCGCGAAGTCCCAGCGCGGGCTGTTGTCCAGGCCGCTCTCCCACGGATGCACGAGCACGACGAGCGGGGCCTCCGGCACCGTGCGGTGCCGCGAGAAAAACCGGAGCGCGTCCCGCAGCGGTTCATAGAGACGCTCCCACCAGGCGTGCCGGAGGCGCGCGTCCGGCTGCGCGCGCCCCGCGCGGTACACCGCGGTCGGCAGCACCGGCGGATGGGTAATCCCGCTCGTCCGCTCGCCCGCGCGGCGCGCCGGCACGTCCGGCCACCAGTCCGGCCCGGGGACGTACCCCGTGACGTCCGGGTGGTAGTGAATGTGCGGCAGCATGCCGTTCGTCCACTGCGCGGCGAGCAGCGCGTCGACCTCGCGTTCCATCCGGGTCCAGTCCACGCGCGCGAGCGCGAGCGCGACGAACGCGCTGTCCCAGTTCCACTGGTGGGGATACAGGCGGGGGCTCGGCCGCGTGTACGCTCCCATGTCGTTGCGGCGGAGCACGGCCAGCGCCTGCGCGACGAGGTCGTCCATCGTCACCGCGATCCGGGGAGCGGGATGACGCCGCCCGTCCGGGCGTCCATGAACCGGACGCGCGCGCCGTCGACGCGCAGCCACACCGGCTGGCCGGGTTCCGCGCGGAAATCCGCGGGGACGATGACCTTGACCACCTGCGCGCCGACCGCGGCCGTGAGCAGCGTCTGGGCGCCGAGCGGCTCGATCGCGACGGCCGCGGCTTCGAGCGCCTCCGGCTCCGGGCCGAGCGAGGCGGTGATGTGCTCCGGGCGGATCCCCGCGAGCACCGCGCCGTCCCCCGCAGCCGCGAGCGCCGCGGCCGCTTCCACGGACACGGCGAGGAACTGGCCGGACACGCTGAGCGCGGCCCGGCCGTCCCGCGCGCCGAGCCGTCCCTCGAGAAAGTTCATGGGCGGGCTGCCGATGAAGCTGCCGACGAACCGGTTCGCGGGCGCGTCGTACACGCGCGCCGGCGTGTCGTCCTGCACGATCCGCCCGCTCTGCATGACCGCGATCCGCTCGCCGAGGCTCAGCGCTTCGACTTGGTCGTGGGTCACGTAGATCGTGGTCACGCGCAGTTCCCGGTGGATGCGCTTGAGCTCCGTCCGCATGTGGAGCCGGAGCAGGGCGTCCAAGTTGCTGAGCGGCTCGTCCATCAAGAGCAGGTCCGGACGCATGACGATCGCGCGGGCGACCGCGACGCGCTGCCGCTGGCCCCCGGACAGCTGGGCGGGATAGCGGTCGAGCAGGTCCCGAATCTGCAGCAGCTCCGCCGCCTCGTCCGCGCGCCGGCGCTGTTCCGCGGCGGGGACCCGCGCCATGCGCAGCCCGAACACGATGTTGTCGTAGACGCGCAGGTGCGGAAAGACGGCGTAGGATTGAAACACCATCGCGATCCGGCGCCGGCCGGGCGCGAGCCGCGTCACATCGCGCGCGCCGATCTGAATCCGGCCGCGGGCGAGCTCCTCGAGGCCGGCCACGGCGCGGAGCACCGTCGTCTTGCCGCATCCGGACGGACCGAGCAGCACGAGGAACTGGCCGTCGTCGATCGCGAGAGACACGTCGTCGACGGCGACCACCTTGCCGTAGGTCTTGCGCAGATGTTCGAGCCGGACCTCCGCCACACGACCACCCGCCAGCGCTGCGTTATCGTTCGCCTTCTTGGGTGACGGCGCCGAACGCCCGTCCCCCGTCGCTCCACGACCGGCGCCGCGGACCAGCGCCGCCGCCGGACCACCCCGCGCCCCGGCCCGCCGCGGGCGTCACCGCAGCGTGACGCCCCACAACGTCAACAGGTAGCGCCGGATCAGCAAGATGATCACGAGCGCCGGCACGATCATGAAGAATCCGCCGGCGAACCGGTAGTCCAGCGGCGCGCCGCCGCCGCCGCCCACGACCGAGGTGAGGATGAGCGCCGGCAGCGTCCGGTGATCGACCGTCAGGATCGAGGCCGCAAAGACCTCGTTCCACGAGGTGATGAACGTGAAGATCGCCGCCGCGGCCAGCCCCGGCAGCGCCATCGGGAGCGTGATGCGCACCACGGCCCCGAGGCGGCCGCTCCCCAGCGTCATCGCGGCCTCCTCAAGCTCGTACGAAATCGCCACGAAGATGCCCGTCACCATCGTCATCACGAACGGCACGGCCAGGGCCGTGTGCACGAGCGCGACCCCGAGGAGCGTATCGTACAGCCCCCAGCGGATGAACGCCACGGCGAGCGGGATCGCGAGGATCGTCGCCGGGAACATCTTCGTCGCCAGCACCAAAAACTGCACCGCGTCGCGGCCGCGAAACCGGTAGCGGGCGAGCGCGTACGCCGCCGGCGCGGCGACCAGGAACGCCATGCCGATCGTCATCACGGCCACGACGAGGCTGTTCCAGGTGGACCGCAGGACGTCGGTGGCGCCGAGAAACGCGCGCATGGTCGCGAGCGTAAACGTCCCGGGCCAGATCGGCCGCGGCCACGCGTAGAGCGTGTCCCGCGGCGTGAACGCGGCGAGCGTGATCAGCGCGAGCGGAAAGACCACCCACGCCGCCACCAGCGTGGCGGCGCTGTAGATCGCGAAGCGGCGGAACGTCACCCGGCGACCTCCCCCGGACGGGGGCGGAGCACGCGGAGATACGTCCACGTCGCCGCGCCCGACACGAGCAGCATCAAAGTGCCGTAGGCGGCCGCGACGTGGGGATTGCGGTACAGCGAGTACCACAGGTAGGACTCGCCGGCGAGCACCGGGAGCAGCCGCCCCGTGAGCATCATCACCGGCGCAAACACCTCGAAGGCGAGGATCGTGCGGATGATGAGGGCGGTCTGCAGGCTGGCGCGAAGCAGCGGCAGGGTGACGTGGCGCAGCGTCCGCCACGGCCCCGCGCCGAACACGTGGGCCGTCTCGAGGTAGTCGCGGGGGATGAGCTGGAGGCCGCCGAGCAGGATCAGCATCACGATCGCCGTGGCGCGCCACACCTCCGTCAGCACCACGGCGGCCAGCAGCCAGCCCGGCTGGTCGTACGTCAGGTACGGCGCGGGCTGCGCCACCCGGCCGGCGGCGAACAACAGCGCGTTCAGGTAGCCGCGCTCCGTGAAGATCGACAGCCAGATGAGCCCGGCGGCGAGATCGGAGATGCCGATGGGCACCGCGCACAGGTACAGGAAGATCCCGTGCCCCGCGAAGCGGGTCTGCACGAGCATGGCCATCGCCAGGCCGAGCGCGAGCTGCAGCGGGATCGCGATCGCCGTGATGACGATCGTGTCCCGGACCGCCGGCACGAAGTGCAGGTCCGAGATCATCTGCCGGACCGGCGCCGCGCCCAGCCGCCCGGTATCGGGGTCCGTCAGCCCGAGCACGAACGCCTGGACCATCGGGTACACGATGAACACGCCGAGAAACACAAGCGTGGGCAGCACGAGCAGGTAGGGCGCCCACGCAGCGCGGCTCGACCTGACCACGGACCGGCCCCGGCGGGTCCGCGCTAATCCAATTTACACGGCGTGATGGCGGGGTCGGGCGGCGGGCAGACCGCGTTCTGCGCGCGGTACAGCGCCTCCAGCTTGCGCGCCTGGTCGTTGAGCACGTCCTGGATGTTCTTGCCCTGGATCACGATCAACTGGAACGCGTCGGTGTAGATCGGGACGAACTCGGCGGTCCGCGCGCCCAAGCCGACGGGCAGGAGCGCCGTGTGCGCGTCCGGCGCGCCGGCCTGGGCCGAGACCCCGTCGGCCACCACCTTCACCCATCCGGACGTCGCCGACCGGGCCACTTCCGGTGACACGGGGAAGAACCCGTCGCCCTGCAGGGTCGCGAGCTGCGTCGACGGCCGCGTGAGGTACTCGATCAGCTTGGTCCCGCCGTCCACGTCCGGCGCGTTTTTCGTCAGCGAGAGCCCCACGATGACCGAGATGAACGACCGGCCGCGCGGGCCGGCCGGCGACGGCAGCACGACGAAGTCGTCGGGCTTTTGGCGCACGGCGGGGATCAGGCGTGCGGTGTGGTCCCACGCCACCCAGACCTCGCCGGAGAGGAGCGGCTCGTACATGAACTCGTAGGTAAACGAGGACGGGTGCGTGACGCCCCACAGCCGGCGCAGGTATTGCCACATGGCGACGGCGTCCGGGGACTTGAAGCGCTTGACCTGCGCGCCCGTGAACGACGGGTACGCGTACCCGTGGAGAAACCGGCCGTACAACCCGTTCGGGCCCACGGGAAAGCCGAGCCGGCGCTGCCCGGCAGCCTGCTGGATATTCTGGCCCCACGCGAGCAGGTCGTCGTACGTCATGCGCATGGGGTTGCGGCCCTTGGGGAAATACTGCAGCGACGATTTCGTCGCCGCGAACGCGTAGGTCGCCTGCATCCACGGGATAAACGCCTGCGTGCCGCCCATGCGGGACGCGGCCAGGAGATCCTTGTAGAAGGTCCGGTCCCGGATCGCGTCCAGCTGCTTCTGCACCGGCGCCATGTCCCGCACCAGCCCCGCGCTGAGCAGGATCGGGTACAGCCCGTGGAGCGCGCCGGTGACGCTGATCGTCGATTTGCCGGCTTTGGCCTCGGCGGTCAGGCGGTCCATGTACGGACCGTCCGGCTCGGCGATGAACCGGACCGGAATGCCGGACGCCTTCGTGAACCCGGCGAGCAGGCTGGTGCGCGCCCACTCCTGCTCCTGGATCGGGATCAGCTGGTCGGTGGTGAAGACGATCTCCTGGGGCGCCGCCCCGAACGCCGGGCCCCGGCCGAGGCGGACCGCCGCGGCCGCGCCGGCGAGCGCCCCCGCGGCCGCGATGAACTGGCGCCTCGTCAGCCGGACGGCCTGGCGATCGGACATCACGCTCCCTCCTTGTGGCCCGCTGTGGTGAGGTGGGGTTCGGTTCGAGGGGAGCAGTTCCTGCCGATCAACGCGGCAGGAGGGGCCGCACGACCCCTCCTGCCGGCACGCGCCATGCCGTCCGCCCGGCCTACATCGGCGGCGTGGGCGGGGTGGGCGTGTCCTTCTCTTCCTCCGGCTTGTCCACGACCAGCACCTCGGTCGTGAGCACCATGGCGCCCACGCTCGCGGCGTTCTGCAGCCCCGACCGCGTCACCTTGCACGGGTCCACGATGCCCGCCTTGATCATGTCCACGAACTCGCCGGTGAGGACGTTGTAGCCCCACCCGGGCTTGGCGTCCTTCACCTTTTCCACGATGAGCGACCCTTCCGCGCCGGCGTTGTGCGCCAGCTGGCGGAGCGGCTCCTCGAGCGCGCGCCGGACGATGTCCACGCCGGTGCGCTCGTCGCCCTCCAGCTTGACCTTCTCCAGGTCGCGGATCGCCGCGACGAGCGCGGTGCCGCCGCCGGGCACGATGCCTTCCTCCACCGCGGCGCGCGCGGTGCTGAGCGCGTCCTCCACCCGGTGCTTCTTCTCCTTGAGCTCGGTCTCGCTCGCGGCGCCGACCTTGATCACCCCGACGCCGCCGACCATCTTGCCGAGACGCTCCTGCAGCTTCTCGCGGTCGTAGTCGCTGTCGGTCTCGTCGATCTGCTTCCGCAGCTCCGCGATGCGCTTTTGGATCTCCGACTGCTTGCCGGCGCCGCCGACGATGATCGTCTCTTCCTTGCCGGCCTTCACCTGCCGGGCGCGGCCGAGCTGGCTCGTGTCGACGTTCTCCAGCTTGAGCCCGAGCTCTTCGGTGATGACCTGGCCGCCCGTGAGAATCGCGATGTCGTGCAGGATCGCCTTGCGGCGGTCGCCGAACGCGGGCGCCTTGACCGCGATGGCGTTGAGCGTGCCGCGCAGCTTGTTGACGACGAGGGTCGCCAGCGCCTCGCCCTCCACGTCCTCGGCGATCACGACCAGCGGCCGGCTGAGCTGCACGATCCGCTCCAGCGCCGGGAGCAGGTCCTTGACGGCGCTGATCTTCTTGTCCGTGATCAGGAGGTACGGATCCTCGAGCACGGCCTCCATCTTCTCCGGATCCGTCACCATGTACGGGGAGATGTAGCCCTTGTCGAACTGCATCCCCTCGACCGTGTCCACCGTCGTCTCGATGCCCTTGGACTCCTCGACGGTGATGACGCCGTCCTTGCCGACCTTCTCCATGGCGTCCGCGATGAGCTTGCCGATCTCCTCGTCGTGCGCGGAGATGCTCGCGACCTGCGCCACGGCGTCCTTCGTCTCGACGGGCTTGGCCTGCGCCCGCAGCGCGGCCACGACGGTCTCCACAGCGCGGTCGATGCCGCGCTTGAGGGACAGCGGGTTGGCGCCCGCCGCCACGTTGCGGAGCCCTTCGCGCACGATGGCCTGCGCGAGCACCGTCGCCGTCGTGGTCCCGTCGCCCGCGACGTCATTGGTCTTGGTCGCGACCTCCCGCACCAGCTGCGCGCCCGCGTTCTCGAACGGGTCGGTGAGCTCGATCTCCTTGGCGACGGTGACGCCGTCGTGCGTGATCGTCGGCGAGCCGAACTTCTTTTCGAGGACGACGTTGCGACCCTTCGGCCCGAGGGTGATCTTGACCACGTCCGCGAGGCGGTTGACGCCGCGCTCGAGCGCCCGGCGCGCCTCCTCGTCGTACAGCAGCATCTTTGGCATGTCGCGCTTCCCCCTTAGGCCCTCGCCTTGGCCTTTTCGCGGGTCACGATCGCGAGCACGTCGCTCTCACGCAGGATGAGGTATTCCTCGTCGTCCTGCTTGAACTCCGTTCCGGAGTACTTGGCAAAGATCACGCGGTCGCCGACCTTGACCTCCATCGGCGTGCGGTCGCCCTTCTCGTTGCGGCCGCCCGGTCCCACGGCGACGACCTCGGCCTCCTGCGGCTTCTCCTTGGCGGTATCCGGCAGCACGATGCCGCCCTTCGTCTTCTCGAGCTCCTCGACGACCTTGACCACAATGCGATCCCCGAGTGGTTTCAGGTTCATACCAGCCTCCCTTCCCGGCAGGGTGTCTTAGCACTCTGACCTTATGAGTGCTAATCTACGCTCACTATAGGGAAACGTGGTGAACGCGGGCAACCACAAATTCGCCGGAAAACAGGATGCCAGGCCTCCAAATCGCGCCCGCACGCGCCCGCACGCGGCGAATTTAATGTTTGCGATTGCACCGCGGATCCTTCCGGCTACGCGGTGATGCCCGTCTCCGGCACCGGGTCCGTGAGGTCAAGCTCCGCGTAGGCGCCGAGGCGGAGGGACGAGCGCTCGCGGCGCTCGAGGCGGTGCGCGCCCGCGGCGGCGATCATGCCGGCGTTGTCGGTGCAGAGGATCGGGGGCGGCACGTGCAGAGGGATGCCGAGGGGCTGCACCGCCTCGGCCATGCGCCGGCGGAGCAGGGAGTTCGCGGCCACGCCGCCGCCCAGCAGCACGGCGCCGGTCCGCCTGGCACGCGCGGCCCGGACCGTCTTCTCCACGAGGACGCCGACGAGCGCCTCCTGGAACGACGCCGCCGCGTCCGCGACCCACGCGGCGTCCGGGGCGCCGCCGTCCGGGGCATGCTTCGCCAGGGCGCGCAGCACGGCGGTCTTGAGCCCGCTGAAGGAAAAGTCGAGGCTGTGCTCGTCCGGAAACGGCCGCGGCAACTGGACGGCCCCGGCCCGCCCCCGCGCCGCCGCGCGGTCGATCGCGGGCCCGCCGGGATACCCGAGGCCGAGCGCGCGGGCCGCCTTGTCAAAGGCCTCGCCCGCCGCGTCGTCGCGGGTCGCGCCGAGCACCTCGTACCGGCCGTGTCCGGCCATCAGGATCAAGTCGGTGTGCGAGCCCGAGACGAGCAGGACGAGCGCCGGGAGCGCCAGGTCCGGGTGGTGGAGCAGGCTCGCGTAGACGTGCCCCTCGAGGTGGTTCACGCCGATGAGCGGGCGGCCGAGGGCGAGCGCCGTGGCCTTGGCGGCGGCCACGCCGACGGCGAGCGCGCCGACGAGCCCCGGACCGCACGTGACCGCGATGGCGTCGATCGCCGCCAGCGCCACGCGCGCGTCGTCGAGGGCCTGGTCGATCACGGGGCCGAGCCGCTCGAGGTGACGCCGGGACGCGAGCTCCGGCACGACGCCGCCGTACCGCGCGTGCAGGTCCACCTGCGATGCGACGACGTTGGACAGCAGGCGCCCGGAGCCGCCGGCCGCGGCGAACACCGCGGCCGAGGTTTCATCGCACGACGTTTCGATGCCGAGGACGTTCACCCGGGGCTCGCGGCCGCGTGCCGGTTACGCCGGGCCGCCCGACGGCGGAGCGCCGCCCTCGAGCGTGGCGCGATTGTGCTTGAAGCGCGCCTGGAACGCGTGTTCCCACACGTTCCCCGTCCACATCACGATCGCGTCTTCGCGGTTGTCGCTGTAGTAGCCCCGGCGGACGCCGATCTCCTTGAACCCGTACTTGCGGTAGAGCGACTGTGCGCCGACATTGGTCTTGCGCACTTCCAGCGTCACCCACCGCGCGCCCCGGCGCATGGCCTCGTCGAGCAGCGCCACGAGCAGCCGCTCCCCGATCCGCCGCCGGCGGTATTCGGGGGCCACCGCGATCGTGGTGACGTGCGCTTCGTCGAGGATGATCCACATGCCCGTGTAGCCGACGACCTGGTGCATGGCGCGCGCGACCAGGTAGCAGGCCAGCCGGTTTTCGCGCAGCTCGTGCGTGTAGGCATCGCGCGGCCAGGGGGTCGGGAACGACGCCTGCTCGATCTCGGTGACCCGGGCCAGGTCGTCCATGTGCATCGGCCCGATGGTGATGTCGTTCGTCACGACCATGGTCACCCGTTTCCCGGTTGGGCCGGGCTTTCCTGCCACTCGCGCAGCGCCGGCCGCCGCCCGTACACCGGCAGGAGGACCCCGGGATCGTCGCGCGCTCCCGCGATCAACCGGAGCCGTCCGAGCCACGCCACGACCGCGGCCCTCGGATGCACATACGGCGGACCCGGGACGCCACGTCCGTCCAGGGCTCCGAGGAGCGGCTGCGCGTAGCGGCTGAGCGCGTCCCCCACGACGAGCACGCGGCCCGGGCCGGGATCGGCGCTCCCGGCGGCGCCGCGGAGCGCCGCCAGGACCTCCGCGGCCACCGCCTCCGGCGGCGCCACGGTCGGGGGGACGAGCGGCTCGGGTTCGCCGGCCACGGGAACGCGATACAGCGCCGCGGCCACTTCACCGCGGTGCGCGTCCAGGGCGGCGAGCACCGCGTCGCGCGGTCCGGCGGCGAGCGCGAGCGCCTCGAGCGTGCCCACGCCCACGAGCGGCGTGCGCCGGGCGCGCGCCCACGCCGCCGCGGTCGCGATCCCGATCCTGAGCCCGGTGAATCCCCCCGGGCCCACGCTCACGGCGATGCCCTCGACATCCCCCGGCCCGAGCCCGGCGTCGCGCAGCATCCCGTCGACGGCGGGCGCGAGCCACTCGAGGTGACGCATCGGCCCGCGGAGCACGCGCTCCGCGAGCACGCCGGACGCATCGACGACGGCGGAGGACGCGAGCGGTGTCGCCGTCTCTACTCCCAGCACCCGCACGCCGCGAGCTCCCTCACAATTTGGCGGTACCGATCGTCCAGCGCGGTAAAGCGCAGCAGCCGGTCGTCGTCACCCCCGCCGTAAGCGATGTCGATCCCGAGATGCGCGCCCAGGACGCCGGCGCCGGCGCGGTCCGCCCACTCGATGGCGGTCACCCCGGGGCCGTCTAGGATCTCCTCCAGCCCAAGGGTGTCGAGGTCGTGCGACGTCAACCGGTACAGGTCGACGTGGTAGAGCGGGATCGCGCCGCGGTATTCATGCACGAGCACAAACGTCGGGCTGCGGACGGGGCCGCGCGCCCCCAGGCCGGACGCGAGACCCTGCACGAAGCATGTCTTGCCGGCCCCGAGCGGGCCGGAGAGCCCGATCACCGCGCCGGCCGCGCCCGTTCGCGCGAGCACGCGCCCGACGGCCACGCCCGCGGCGCGCGTCGCGTCCGGGGAGCGGGAGCCGATCGTGAGCACCTCATGGGGGCCGCTCGACATCACACGCCGTCCGGGTGCGACCCGGCACGGTTCGCGGTGCGGGCCGGCGTCCGCGGCGGGGTTGCCCGCGCTCGAGGCACGCGCCGGATGCCCGATGCCGGCCGCGCTACTCGCCGCCGGGCGGCTGCGGCAGCTTGCGCTGGAGCAGCGCCAGGATGTCGAGCGGCACGGGAAAGATCGTCACGGAGTTGCGGTCCGACGTGATCTCGGTCAGCGCCTGCAGGTAGCGCAGCTGCAGCGCCACCGGCTCCACGGCGATCTTGGTGGCCGCCTGCACGAGCCGTTCGGCGGCCTGGTACTCGCCTTCCGCGTTGATGACCTTGGCGCGCCGCTCCCGCTCGACCTCGGCCTGCTTGGCCATCGCGCGCTTCATGCCCTCGGGCAGCGCCACGTCGCGCACTTCGACGAGCGTCACCTTGATCCCCCACGGCTCCGTGCCCTCATCGATCACCTGCTGCAGCTGCTGGTTGATCCGGTCGCGCTGGCTCAGCAGCTCGTCGAGCTCGTGCTGGCCGACCACGCTGCGCAGCGTCGTCTGCGCGAGCAGGTAGGTGGCCCGGGAGAAGTTTTCCACGCGGACGACGGCGTCTTCCGGGTTGACGACGCGGAAGTACACGACCGCGTCCACCGTGACCGGCACGTTGTCGCGCGTCATCATCTCCTGGCGGGGCACGTCGAGGGTCACGACGCGCAGGTCGATCTTGATCATCCGGTCGACGATCGGGATGAGCACGATCACGCCCGGGCCCCGGGCGCCGATCAGCCGGCCCAGCCGGAAGATGACGCCCCGCTCGTACTCGCGGGCGATCTTGACCGTCGAGCTAGCGAGCACGATCACCGCGATGATGATCGCCACCACGAGCGGCCCGAGCAGCGCGGCCACGCTCACGATGCCTCCTCCCGGCGCACGTCGAGATGCAACCCCCGCACGCGCAGCACGCGGACACGCCGGCCGGCCGGGATCACGCCGTCCTCGCTCTCGGCGCTCCACAGCTCGCCCTCCACGAACACGGTGCCGGCCGGCGCGAGATCGGTGCGGGCCACGCCCACGGCGCCCACGAGCCGCTCCCGCCCGGTCTGGACCTTGCGCCCCTGAGCGCGCACGCCGGCGCCGACCGCGAACGCGAAGAACGCGGCGGTCAGCGCCGCCATCGTCAGGATCAAGACGAGCGAGATGCGGAGAAACGGCGCCTGCCGCTCCGTGAGCAGCAGCGCGCCGAGGACGAACGCCACGATGCCCCCGGCGGTCAGGACCCCGTGGCTCGGCACCTTGAGATCGGCGATGAACAGGACGAGCGCGAACCCGATGAGCAGCAACCCGGCGACGTTCACCTGCACGACGGCGAACGAGGCGAGCGCGAGGATGAGCGCCAGGCCGCCGATGACGCCGGGGAACACCGACCCCGGGTTGCTCAGCTCGAAGATGATCCCGTAGATCGCCATCGTCATCAGGATGAAGCCGACGTTGGGGTCGCCGAGCAGCAGGAGGAACCGCTCCGTGAGGTCCATCGGGATCTCGACGATGCGCGCGTCCCGCGTGGCCAGCCGGCGCGTCCCCGAGGCGGTCTGCACCTCTCGCCCGTCGACCGCGGCCAGGAGCGCCGCCGGCGTCGGCGCCACGAGGTCGATCACGTGCAGCTGGAGCGCCTGCGTCTCCGTGATGGACACGCTCCGCCGCACCGCCTGTTCGGCCCACGCGGCGTTGCGGCCGCGCCGCGCGGCGAAACTCCGGATCTCGGAGACCGCGTCGTTCGTGATCTTGGTCATCTCCGTCGGATCGAGCTGCGTGGTGCCCCCGCCCGGACCCATCGCGACGGGGTGCGCCGCGCCGATGTGGGTCGTCGGCGCCATCGCCGCGATGGTCGCGGCGTACGTGATAAAGACGCCCGCCGACGCGTCCCGCGCCCCGCTGGGGTAGACATAGACGATCGACGGCACCGGCGAGGCCAAGAGCGCCTTGGCGATGTCTTCCATCGAGGTGAGCAGGCCGCCCGGCGTATCCATCTCGATCACGAGCGCCTGGGCGCCGTCCTGGGTGGCCTGCCGGAGGCCGCGGAGCACGTAGCGCGCCGTCGCGGGACCGATGATGCCGTCGAGCTGCACGACGTCGACCACGGAGCCGGTGCCGGCGGCGGCTGCGGCGGGCAACGGGGCGGCCGAGCGGGGCAGGATCTGCAGCAACAACGCCGCCGCGAGCAGCGACAGCAGCACCCCACAGCGCACGCGCGGGGACATGGCACCGTGTTCTACGCCCGCGGAGGGCCCTCCTGTTCCCGGCCGCGACGGGGCCCGGCCGCGGGTCCCGCGCCCCCCGCGGCGAGCCGTTTAGGAGGACGGGGGGCCGTCCCGGGCGCCGGCGGCGCGGCGGGCGAGCGCCGCGTGCATCGCCCGGACCCGATCGAGCGTGTCGATCTCGCCGGCCGGCTTGTCGTCGCGGATACGCACGATCCGCGGAAACCTGAGCGCATACCCCGAATCGTGGCGCCGGCTCTTGGTGATCGCGTCGAACGCGACCTCGAGAACCCGCACGGGCTCGACGAGCCGCGCCGCGCCGAGGTCGCGCCGCGTGTGCGCGTGGAACCAGGCGCTGAGCCCGGCGATCTCCTCGTCCGTCAGGCCCGAGTACGCCTTGCCGATCGTGACGAGGCGCGCCCCGTCGCGCACCGCGAAGGTATAATCGGACAAGATGCCGGCGCGCTTGCCGTGGCCGTACTCGGCCGCCACGACGACCACGTCCAGGGTCCCCACGCCGGGCTTCCATTTCGTCCACAGCCGCCCGCGCCGCCCCGGCTGGTACGGCGAGTCCGGGCGCTTCATCACGATGCCCTCGTGGCCCGCGTCGCGCGCCGCGCGAAACCGCGCCTCGAGCTCCTCCGGCGTACGCGCGAGGCTCCCAGCGCTGAGGCGCACCGGTCCCCGGGGCAGGAGCGCCTGGAGAACCTCGCGGCGCGCCGACAACGGGGCCCCGAGCAGATCGCGGCCGCCGGCGTGCAGCACGTCGAAGCAGATCAACACCACCGGGATCTCGACCATGAACCGCAGGGGATCGCGACGCTGGAGCCGCTGCTGCAGGAGGACAAACGGCAGCGGGCGCGCGCCCTCCCACGCCACGATCTCGCCGTCGAACACGTAGGCGCGCCCGACGGCCTCGAGCGGGGCCACGAGCTCGGGGAACGCCGCCGTCACGACGTCCAGCGTCCGCGACAGAATCGCCACGCGCTCCGCGGTCCGGTGCACCTGCACGCGGATCCCGTCGTACTTGTCCTCGACCCACAGCGCGGGCACGGACGCCGCGAACGCGTCCCGCGGCGCGTCCACGGGGCTGGCCAGCATGAAGCGAAACGGGCGCCCGGGCTCGATCGCGGTCTCGTGGAGCGCGTTGTGTCTCGCGCGCACGGCGATCTCGCCCGGATCCGCGATGAGCAGCGCGGCGCGGCGCACCTCCGCGGGGTCGCGTCCCGACGCCGACGCGATCGCCGGCAGCAGGAGGCCCTCGCGCAGGCCCACGCGCATGTCAGAGGTCATGATCTTCACCAGGTAGGCGGCCTCGCGCGGCGCCGCGTCGTGAAACAGGGTGCGCAGCGCCGCGGCCTTGACGCGCCTCGACGCCGCGCCCTGGGCGCCCGCGATCGCCTCGAACCCGCGCGCGACCGTCTCGAGCGTGAGCGGGGCGCGAAAGAGCGCCGGCGGATACCGCGCCAGCAGCTCGGCCGCGGTGTCGCCGAGGTCGCCGTGCCGGCGGTAGGTCGCGTGGAACTCGTCGCCGGGCGCGCGCGTCAGTTCCCGGAGGACCGCTCCGATCGCCACCCACCCCACGCCGAGCCGCCGGGGATCACCGGGTGGAAACGGCGCGCCGCGCAGAAACGTGCACGCGCGCCGCAGGTCGTCATCGCCCAGCGACGCGAGATACCCGCCGAGGGCGGCCACCTTCGCGCGCGTGCTCGAGGTCGCCCGCACCTCGTCCAGCACCGCGGCGAGTCCGGCGAACGCGGCCGCCGGCTGATCGGGCGGGCCGGCGTCGCCCCGGCAGGGACCGGCGGGATCGCGATCGAGACCGGCCGTACAGACGCTCCTACTGCGTCGTTGCCGTACTTCGGCGAGGGGTCGGGCCGGCCGGACCTACCCTTCGCTTCGCCACCGACGCCTACCAAACTTCGGGTAGCCGCGTTGCCCGCAGCGCAAGCGAACATGCGCAACACACACGGATACACCGCGGGCGTCGAACGCCCGCTCCAGGCAGGTCCGGCAGGCCCAGCTACTTCGTCTCGCCAGACACCGGAGGCGCAGCACTACAGGGTCGACCGCGCCATCACCAAGCACGCGATCGTGACGGTGTACGCCTGCTCGGCGTCCTTCGCCTTGAAGGCGACGGCGCGGGGATTCACGCGGGTGACGCCCGGGATCAGCATGCATCGATCCGCCATCCCCGTGTAGTGCCACTCGATCTCGAGCCCCACGGGCCGCGGCACGGTGAACGGCTTGAGGTCTTTCACGCGCTTGAGGGCCCGCTGCGCCCCGTCCTTGATGCGGCGGCGGGCCTCCACGGGCTGATAGGACCGGGCCGCCACCCGCCCGATGGCTTCCTTGACGACCACGGGCTCGACCTGCGGGATGAGCTTCTTGACCTGCGCGGTCGCCGTCCCGTCGCCGGTGACGAGCGCCACGGGGACCTTGAAGTGCCCGGCGAGCGCGGCGTTGAGCCCGACCTCACCGACGATCAGGTTGCCGAGCTTGATCTGCCGGACGGATGCGCTGCTGAACGAGTGGTCGAGAATCGCGTTGGCGGTGCCCGCCGCGGCGTGGTAGCCGGTGAAGAACACGGCATCGAAGGACGCGTCGATGCCTTGCATCATGCCGTGCGGCTTCGGGCTGCCGCTGATGAGCTGCGCCTGCGGGTGCAGCTCCTCGATCAAGATGTTGCGCATGTCGGCGTGGGAGTCGTTGACGACGACCTCCGTCGCGCCGCCTTCGAGCGCGCCCAGGATCGCGGCGTTGACCTCTTCCGTCATCAGGCGGCGGAACCGTGTGTACTCGGGATGCCGCGACTGCACCTGTTCCCAATCCGTGACGCCTGCGGTGCCCTCCATGTCGGCCGAAATGAAGACCTTCATCGATCCCCCCCGGAACTCGTCTCAATCAAAGGCCCGCCCCGCGCGTCGAGGACGCCGGGCCCCACGAGGCTGCCCTCCGCCGTACGCGACGCACACCTGGGACGTTGAAACACAGTGCACGCTCGGGCCGTCAGCAGCGCATGAAGCAGGGACCACGCACACATGTCGCTCGCGGGCGCCAAGCGGCCGCCCCGGGTCAGCCCGTCCGGACCGTACGGCGCGCCATGCACTTCGACGGTCAGGCGCGACGATACCTCCTCCGGGCCGTCGTCCGGGTGCGGCGTGCGACCCCGCCGCGTCACCGCGCGGCGGTCCGGACCCGCTCCCGCGCGGCGCGGACCAGCGCCTCGAAGAGACGAGCGTGCGCGGCCTGGTGCCTCCACATGCGCTCCGGGTGCCACTGCACGCCCAGCACGAACCGCCTGGCCGGCGCCTCGACGGCCTCGATCAGGGCCGGCGCCCGGGCCTCCACCGCCCGCGCCGCCACGACGAGCCCCGGCGCGAGATCGCGGACGGCCTGATGGTGGAACGTGTTCACGCCGAGCGTGCCCGCGCCGACGAGGTCGCGCAGGCGCGTGCCCGCCTCGATCGTGACGTCGTGGACCGCGGCGTGCGCCGGCAGGTCCGGGCGCGACGCGCGCTGCTGGTGGGTCCACGCCTGGCGCCCGCCGCGCTCCACGTCCACGTCCTGGATCAGCGTGCCGCCGAGCGCGACGTTGAGCGTCTGGATGCCGCGGCAGATGGCGAACACCGGCAGATCCCGCCGGACCGCCTCGCGCGCGAGCGGCAGCTCGAGCGCGTCCCGCTCGGGATCGGGCTCGACCGCCATCTCCGGCCGCGCCCGCTCGCCGTACTCCTCCGGCGCGACGTCGAGGCCGCCCGTGAGGACCAGGCCGTCAAGATCGTCGAGCACGCGCGCCGGGACCGCACCCGGCAGCACGGGGACCGGCTCGCCGCCCGCGGCCTCCACCGCCTCCGCGTACGCGTAAAACGAGGTGCGCTCGCGCTCGGTGCGCTGCGCCCCGGCGATGCCGATGCGTGGGCGGTGATCGGTCACGGTCGCGTCCTCCCCGCGATGCACTCCCACAACTCTACACCGCGCGGCCGGCCGGCGTCAAAGCGGCTGCGTGGCGGAAGGCATCGCGGCCGCGCGCGAGGCGGGCCCCGCGCACGGCTACGGCTCGGACCCCGCCGGCTCGAACCGCAGCGATGCCAGCGCCGCGGCCTCGTCCTGGGCCGCTCGGCGGGCCTCGTCCCACGGGACCGCGCGAAATCGGACCGGCGTCGTGCGCGACGCCTGGGCGACGAGCCGCAGATCGGGTGCGAGCACCGCGCCGATCTTCGGGTAGCCGCCCGCCGTGGGACCGTCCGGCATGATCACGATCGGCCGGCCGTCCGCGGGCACCTGGATCGCGCCCGGCAGCAAGCCGTCGGACAGCAGCTCGCTCCGGGCCCGGTGGGCGAGCCGCGGCCCGTCGAGGCGGTACCCCACGCGGTCGACATCGTGGCCCGGCCGGTACGCCTCGGTGAGCAGCGCGCGCACCGCGTCCGGCGTAAAATAGTCGTCCTGCGGTCCAAGCACGACGCGTACGTCCGCCTCCGTGCCGGCCGGCGGCGCGGATCCCAGAAGCGCGAGGCGCGTTGCGGCCGCCCGCTCCGCCGCCGCCAGGCGATCGCCGCGGCGGAGGCGCCGTCCGCCGTACCCGCCGAGCCCGCCGCGCACGTAGGTCGCACGGCTCCCCAGCACCGCGGGCACGTCCACGCCCCCCGGGATGGCGAGGTACGCCCACCGCCCGCCCCGCGGCGCCGCAAACGAGAGCACGTCGCCCGCGGCGAGCGGCGTAGCGAGCCAGGGTCGTAGCGGCCGGCCGTTTCGCATCGGGCCCAGGTCGGCGCCGCCGATGGCGATCGTGATGGCGCGCAGCGCCACGAGCCTCGGACCCGGGAGCGCAAACTCCAGCGCCGGGGCGCCGGGAGGATTGCCGAGGAGGAGGTTGGCGATGCGGAGCGCGAGCGGGTCCATGGCGCCGGCCTGCGGCATGCCGAACCGCCGGTACCCCGGGCGCCCGAAATCTTGCACGGTCGTGAGCACCCCGCCGTCCTCGACCAGGAAGTCGGCCCGGGGCGGCACCGGCGGGGGCGCCGCCGCCTCGCCGTCCGCAGGAGCGCGCCGCTCGTACTCCGCTGAGGAGATCGGGACGTAGCGTACGCGATCGCCCGCATCCAGCAGAAACGGGTTCGCGCGCTGCGGATCGTAGATCCGAAGCGGGGTACGGCCGATGAGGCGCCATCCGCCGGGGCTGTCGGTGGGATAGACGCCCGTCTGCTGTCCCGCCATCGCCACCGACCGCACCGGCACGCGCGTGCGCGGCGACGCGAGCCGAGGCACCCGGATCGCCGGCGGCAGCGTACCCATGTACGGGAAGCCGGGGGTGAAGCCGATCATGTAGACGCGGTACACGGCGCCGGCATGCGCGGCCACCACCTGCGACTCGGTGAGCCCGGTCTCCGCCGCCACGCCCGCGAGGTCCGGCCCGTACGCCCCGCCGTACGCGGTCGGGATCTCGAGCAGGCGTCCCTCGGACAGGCGCGCGGGGTCCGACGCCGCGAGGCGATCCCGCACCGCGGCGCGGAGGTCCCGCACGGGCGTGACGAGGGGGTCGTACACCACGAGGAGCGACCGGTACGTGGGGACGGTCTCGCGCAGCCCCGCGGGCGGGTGCGTCTCGATCGCCGCGCGCAGCGCGAGCACGGCGGCGTTGGCCGCATCGGAGATCTCGTCGTCGCCGAACTCGACCACGAGCCCGGTGTCGCCGAGCGGCAAAAACCGGGGCGCGCCCGGCGAGGCGCGAGGCCGGTCCGTCGGGGCGATCATTCCTCGCCGAGCAGCGTGCGGACCGCCGCGACGCGCCCCCCGTCGAGATAGACGCGGGGAACCCGCCGCGCGGTCCGGGCGAGCACCTCGTACGGGATGGTTCGCGCCGCGCGCGCCACGATCTCCACCGGCACCGCGGCGCCCCACAACTCGACGGCGTCGCCGAGCGCCACCGGCGCGTCTCCGGCGTCCACGGTGATCTGATCCATGCTCACCCGTCCCGCGACCGGCGCGCACCGGCCCCGGAGCCACACGGTGCACCCCTCGCCGGCCGCCCGCGGGTACCCGTCGGCGTACCCCACCGGGATCGTGACCACCGTGGTCTCCCGCGTGGTCCGGTACGCGTGGCCGTATCCGATCGGCGTCCCCGGCGGCACGCGCTTGCGGTGCACCACGCGCGCGCAGAGCCGCATCACGGGGCGCAGCTCGGCGCGCCCCACGAGGTGCGGCGCCGGCACGACGCCGTAGAGGGCCAGGCCGCAGCGGACGAGATCCAGGCGCGCCTCCGGGAGCGCGAGCGTCGCCGCGCTGTTTGCGGCGTGGCGGAGCGCCACCCGGACGCCGGCGTGCTCGAGGGCCGAGAGCGCCCCCCGAAACACCTCGAGCTGGCGCGCCGCGGAGGCGAGATCGGGCTCGTCCGCGCTCGCGAAGTGCGTGGAGCACCCTTCGAGCGTCACGTGAGGCAGCGCCGCCACGCGGGCGGCCAGCGCCGCCGCGTCCGCGGGGGCGACGCCGAGGCGGCCCATCCCCGTGTCCACCTTCAGGTGCAGCCGTGCCTCGCGGTGGGCGGCGGCCGCGGCGCGGCTCGTGGCCGCCGCCACCGTCTCTTCCGCCACCGTCAACCGCAGGTCGTGCGCCACGGCCGGCGCCGCCTCGCCCGGCCCGATCGCGCCGAGCACAAGGATGGGAGCGCCGATGCCGGCACGCCGCAGCTCGATCCCCTCGTCCACGGTGGCGATGCCGAGCCCCCACGCGCCGGCCTCCACGGCGGCGCGCGCCACCTGCGCGGCGCCGTGCCCGTACGCGTCGGCCTTCACGACGGCGAGCACGGAGGCCGGGGCCGCCACGCGTCGCAGCGCGTGCACGTTGGCACGGAGCGCGTCCAGGTCGACCTCCGCCCACGCGGGTCGCAGCGGCCGGTGAGTCGCGAGGCCGGCCGGCGCGCCGGGGTTAGGGAACGAGTCGGAAGCCATCGTCGACCTCGCCCCGCCGAACCCGGTCGAGCGCGCGCGGCAGGGCGTCGGCCACCTCGTGCGCCAGGAGGCCCCGGTCGGCGCAGGCGGCCAGACGGCCCGCGAGCGCGTGGAGGTACGCCGCGCACGCCGCGGCGTCGAACGGCCTGAGCCCGCCCGCGAGCAACGCGGCCACCGCCCCCGTGAGCACGTCGCCCATGCCCCCGGTCGCCATCGCGGCGGTGGCGCTCGGGACGACCCGGACCGCGCCGCCCGGCTCGGCCACGACCGTGCCCGCGCCCTTGAGCACGACCGTCGCGCCGAGCGACGCCGCGGCCGCCCTCGCCGCGGCCACGCGATCGCGCTGGATCTCGGAGATCGCGCTGCCCACGAGGCGTGCGAGCTCGCCCGGGTGCGGCGTGACCACGAGCGGAGCCTGCGTCTCGCGGAACCGCGCCGGCTCACCGGCGAGGACGTTCAAGGCGTCCGCGTCCAGTACCACGGGGCACGCGAGCCGGGGAAGGACCTCGCGCACGAGGGCCCCCACGTCGGGGTGCGTCGTGAGCCCCGGCCCGAACGCCGCGGCGGACGACGCGCCGGCCATCTCGAGCACGGCCTCGACGGCGCCCGCGGCGACCGTGCCGTCCCGCGTTTCCGGCAGGGCGCGCGTCATCGCCTCCGGGAGCGAGCCCGCCGGCACCGACGCGAGCGACGCCGGCAGCCCCAGCGTCACGAGGCCGGCGCCCGCGCGAAGCGCGCCCCGCGCCGCGAGGATCGCGGCCCCGACAAACCCGCGGGCGCCCGCCACGATGGCGACGCGCCCCGCCTGGCCCTTGTGCGCGTCCACCGCGCGCCGCGGCAGCGTCCGCTCGACCCAGGCGGCGCCGGCGAGCGCGGCCCCGATCGGGGCGTCGTCGACCAGCGCGCGGGGGAGGCCGATGTCGGCCACCCACACCGCGCCGGCATGGGCCGCCGCGGGGTACTGCGCCAGGCCGAGCTTCGGCAGGCCCATCGTCACCGTCGCGGCGGCGCGCACGCACGGCGGGTCGGCCGCCCCGGTCTCCGCGTCGCACCCGGACGGCACGTCGACGGCGAGGACCTCCGCGCCGGACCGGTTGATCGCCTCGATGACGCGCGCCGGCTCGTCCCGCGCCGGGCCGCGAAAGCCGGTGCCGAAGATCGCGTCGACGACCAGATCGGCGTCCCCGAGCGCGCGGGCCAGCGCGGCGTCGTCCAGCGCCGCGGTGACCTGGACCGGCACGCGGTCTCCGAGCGCCCGGAGCCGCTCCCCCGCCTCGCCGCGGATGTCCGCCGGCGGGACGACGACGAGCACCGTGACGGCCGCGCCGTCCGACAGGTCGCGCGCGGCGACGAATCCATCGCCGCCGTTGTTGCCCTTGCCGGCGACCACGACGACCCGCCGGCCGCCCCGCGCGCGCAGGAGGCGGCGGGCGACCTCCGCCACGCCGGCGCCGGCGCGGTCCATGAGGGCCGGGACCCCGAGGCCGCACGCCTCGTGGGCGCGGCGCTCGAGCGCGGCCATTTCCGCGGGGGTCGGGAGCTTCACGGGACGATGCGGGACGGTCGAGCCGGACTCCGAACGCGGGACCCGGGGCGGCGACGCCACCCCGTCATTCGGCCACGGCGAGCGCCGTCGCGACCGCGCGCGTGTGGGAAATCGACACCGCCAGCGCGGCGATGCCCCGCGCGGACGCGGCGCGCGCGGCGCGCCCGCGAAGACGCACCACGGGATTGCCGCGCGGGTCGGCGTCGATCTCGATCTCCCGCCACGCCAGGCCGCGCCATCCGGTGCCGAGCGCCTTCATCACGGCTTCCTTCGCCGCGAAGCGGCCCGCCAGGTGCTGCGCGGCCCGCGGCCGCGCGCCGGCGTGACGGCGCTCCGCGTCCGTGAAGATCCGGCGGAGAAACGGCTCGCCCCATCGCCCGATGGCGCGTTCGAGCCGGCGGATCTCGATGATGTCGACGCCCACGCCGCGGATCATCGGCCTCTCGTACCGCGGCGCCCGCTACCCGCCGGGAGACCCGGCCCCGGCGTCCCCCGGCTCCGCCTCGTCGGCGAGCATCACGGGGATGCCATCCCGGATGGGGTAGCGGCGCCCGCACTGCGTGCAGACGAGCCGCTCCTCGCGCTCGACGACGGGCGTCTTGCACACGGGACACGCCAGGATCTCCAGCAACTCCTTGTCGATCACGGCGCCCCCCTTTGGTGCGGCCCGCGGCGGCGCCTCACGCGCTCGTGGCGCGCGGCGAGCCGTGCTGCCGAAACCATTCGACGGTGCGTCGAAGCCCTTCCTCCAGCGGCAGGCGCGGCCGCCAGTCCAAGAGGCGCGCGGCGCGTTCGGGGGACAGCACGATCGTGTGGACTTCCCCGGGCACCGCCGGACCGTGCTCGGGCAGATCGGCCGCGCCCGTGAGCCCGCGCAGCGCCCGCGCCAGGTCGTTGACGGACGTGCCGACGCCCGTGGCCACGTGCACCGGCTCGTCGATGCGCCGCCCCACGACGCGCAGGTTGGCGTCGGCGACGTCGCCCACGTAGACGAAGTCGCGGACCTGCGTGCCGTCACCGAAGATCGTCGGGCGCCGCCCGGCGAGCATGGCCGCCGCGAAGATGGCGATGACGCCGGCTTCCGTCTGCGGATCCTGTCGCGGGCCGTACACGTTGCCGTAGCGGAGGATGGTCGTGTTGAGCCCGTGCATCCGGCGGTAGTACTGGAGGTACTGCTCCCCGAGGTACTTGTGAAATCCGTAGGGTGCGGTGGGCAGGATCGGATGGTCCTCGGACACGGGGAGGCGCTGCGGCTCGCCGTACAGCGCGCCGGCCGTGGACGAAAACACGACCTGGGACACGCGATACCGCACCGCGAGCTCGAGCACGCGCAGCGTCCCCAGCACGTTCGTGTCCGCGTCCGCGACCGGGTTCGCGATGGACGCGCGGACGCTGGCCTCGGCGGCGTGATGCGACACGAGCTCCGGGCGCTCCTCGCGAAACACCTCCGCCAGCTCCGGGCGGCGGATGTCCATGCGGTAGAACATCACGCCCGGCGGCGTGTTGTTGCGCCGGCCGCCGCTCAGCACGTCGACGACGGCGACGTGATGCCCGGCGTTGCGGTACGCCTCCGCGACGTGGGAGCCGACGAACCCGCCGCCGCCGGTCACGAGGATCCTCATTCGACCGTCACGCTCTTGGCCAGATTGCGCGGCTGGTCCACGTCGTTGCCGCGGAGCCGCGCGACGTGGTACGCAAACAACTGCAGCGGGATCACGGCGAGCATCGGCGCGAGCAGCGGGTGCGCCGCCGGCACGCACAGCAGCGTGTCGACGTGCGGCCGGAGCGCCGGGGCGGTGGCCTCCGTGGCCAGGCCGATCACGTCCGCGCCGCGGGCGCGCACCTGCTGGATGTTGCTGGCGGTCTTTGCCACGAGGTCCGGCTGCGTGGCCAGCGCCACGACGACCACGCCGGGCGTCACCAGGGCCAGCGTGCCGTGCTTGAGCTCGCCGCCGGCCAGCGCTTCGGAGTGCACGTAGCTGATCTCCTTGAACTTCAGGGAGCCTTCCATCGCCACGTAGTAATCGAGGCCGCGGCCGATGAAAAAGACGTCCTCCGTGGCGTACAGGCGCTCGGCGAGGGCGACGATCTCCGCCTCGCGCGAGAGCACCGCCTGCGCGAGCGTGGGGAGGGCCCGGAGGCCGCGGATCAGCTCCGCGGCGCGCTGCGGCTCGAGCGTCCCGCGGGCGCTCCCGAGGCGCACCGCGAGCATCGTGAGCGCGGCCAGTTGGGTCAGGTACGCCTTGGTCGAGCACACGGCGATCTCGGGGCCCGCGCGCGTGTAGAGCACGTCGTCGGCCTCGCGCGCGAGCGTGCTGCCGACGACGTTGGCGACGGCGAGCGTCCGCGCGCCCTGCCCGCGCGCCTCCCGCAGCGCCGCGAGCGTGTCCGCGGTCTCCCCCGACTGGCTGATCGCCACGGCCAGCGCCCGCGGGCCCACGACCGGCTCGCGATACCGGAATTCGCTGCCGAGATCGGCCTCCGCCGGCACGCGCGCCACGCGTTCCAGGAGCGCGCGGCCGACCAGCCCCGCGTGATAGGCGGTCCCGCACGCCACGAGCCACACCTTGTCCACCGCGCGCGCCGCCCCGGCGTCCAGGCCGACGCCGTCGAGCACGACCTCCCGGTCGTCCGGGAGGCGCCCCATCATCGTCTCCTGCAGCGCCCGCGGCTGCTCGTGAATCTCCTTGAGCATGAAGTGCGGGTAGCCGCCCTTCTCCGCCGCCTCGGCGTCCCAGTCGACGCGGAACGGCGCGCGCGAGACGGGACCGCCCCCGATGCGCACGAGCGAGGGGGCGCCCCGCGTGAGCACCGCCATCTCGCCGTCCTCGATGACGAGCACGTCGCGGGTGTACGGCAGCAGCGCCGGGATGTCGGACGCCAGCCACGTCTCGTCTTGTCCGAGCCCGACGACGAGCGGGCTGATCCGGCGGACCGCGACGATCTTGTCCGGCTCGTCCGCGGAGAGCACGACGAGCGCGTACGCGCCCCGCGCGCGCCCGAGCGCCCGCTCCACCGCCGCCGGCAGGTCGCCCTCGTAGGCCTCCTCGATGAGGTGCGCGAGCACCTCGGTGTCGGTGTCGGAGCGGAACCGGTGATCCCGGGCGCGCAGCTCCTCCCTCAGCTCGAGGAAGTTTTCGATGATGCCGTTGTGGATGACGACCACCCGGCCCCGGCAGTCCGTGTGCGGGTGCGCGTTTTCGTCGGACGGGTCGCCGTGCGTCGCCCACCGCGTGTGTCCGATCCCGAGCGCGCCGTCGACCGGCGCGCGCTCGACGATCTCCGCGAGGCGCGCCAGCTTGCCGGCCGCCTTGCGCACCTCCACCCGCCCCCCGTTCATCACCGCGACCCCGGCCGAGTCGTAGCCGCGATACTCCAGCCGGCGAAGCCCGTCGAGCAGCACCGGCAGGGCCGGCCGCATCCCGATATATCCCATGATCCCGCACATTGAGGCAGCCTCCGTCGCACCCCCGCGGCCCGGCCGGCGAAACGGTCCGGGGCCGCGGCGCAAAAGTTGGCCCGACAAACACCCGCGCCGCCCCGATGGGTCGCCGGGGCGCACCGGCGCATGGCCGCTGCCGCCAGTAGGCAACGGATCCGGCGAGGCACTGTGGCTCGATGGTAGGCACGGGCAGGCACGGCGGCATGACGCCGCGGATGGCGGACGCGGGGCGGGGATCCGCCGCGGCCACCCACTGCCTGTCGGGGTGTGTGGTCCCGGACGCTTTTTGTGCCCGGGGTCACCCCCGGGGTTTGTCAGCGTCCTTCGAGGCTTGGACCGAGCCTAGGGTCACCCGCCGAATAGGAGCGTCGCCGCTCCACTCGAGATCCCCTACCTCGTCAACTCGCCGCACGGGCGCGGCGAGTTCCGGCGCTTGTGTCGCGATGCGTCCCCTCTCACCCCCTGTGGCTCATCCTGCCGTCACGGCGAGAGCCGCCCGTGGCGCCGGCGGCCGGACCCCACGCCGCACGCTCCCGGCCGCGATGCCGCGGGCCCTATCGGTTCCGGTCCTCACCGCGATCGAATCATACCCTATCCGGACCGCGCGCGCCAGCCACGCCGGCGCGCTGTCAAGGTTATACCCCGGATCGCGGCCCGGCCCGGCGCTATCCGGACGCGGGCGTGCCGGGGCCGGCCGGGGTCCCGCCGAGGCGCGCCGCGATCAGCTCGGCGAGCCCCCGCGCGGTGTCGTCCGCGAGGCCGGATGCGTCCGCCTCGATCATGACCCGCACGAGCGGCTCCGTGCCGGATGCCCGCACGAGCACGCGGCCCCGCCCGGCGAGGCGGCGCTCCGCGTCCACGACGGCCGCGAGGATCTCGGGATCGTCCTGCCATCGCTCGGGAAACTGCGCGCGGACGTTGAGCAGGACCTGCGGAAACCGGTGCAGGAACGGCTCGGCGTGCTCCTCGAGCGGGCGGCCGGAGTCCAGGAGCACGTTGATGAGCTCGAGCGCGGTCACGAGTCCGTCGCCCGTCGTCGCGTCGTCGAGAAAGATGACGTGGCCGCTCTGCTCCCCGCCCATGCGCGCGCCCGTGTCGAGCATGCGCTCCAGGACGTACCGGTCTCCCACCCGCGCGCGCTCGAGACGCACGCCGCGGCCCCGCAGCGCGATCTCGATCCGCATATTGGTCATCACGGTGGCCACGAGCAGGTTGCCGGGCAGCGCGCCGCGGGCCGCGCGATGGAGCGCGGTGACGCCCATGATCGTGTCGCCGTCGAGCAGCCGGCCCTGCCGGTCCGCCGCGATGACGCGGTCGCCGTCGCCGTCGTGCGCGAAGCCCAGGTCCGCCCCGTGCGCCCGCACCGCGGCCTGGATGACCTCCGGGTGCGTGGACCCGCACCCCGCGTTGATGTTCGTGCCGTCGGGCGAGGCGTGGAGCCGGATCACCGTCGCGCCCAACCGCTCCCAGAGCTCGGGCGCGATGCGCGCCGTCGCGCCGTTGGCGCAGTCCACTGCGATGCGCCAGCCGTCGAGCCGGGCGCGGGCCAGCCGCGCGAGATAGGCGAGATACCGTTCCGCGGCATCGGCGACGTCGCCGGCCCGGCCGATGGCCGCCCCCGTGGGCCGCGGCAGCGATCCGGCCTCGTCCATCACGATCTCGATGCGCTCCTCCATCTCGTCCGGGAACTTGAACCCCGTCGGGGCGAAGAGCTTGACGCCGTTGTCCTCCATGGGATTGTGCGACGCCGAGATCACCGCGCCGGCGTGCACCTGGAGCTCGCGGGTGAGGAGCGCGATCCCGGGGGTCGGCAGCACGCCGAGGCGGAGCACATCGGCGCCCGCGGAGCACAGCGCGGCCGTGAGCGCGGCCTCCAGCAGGTCGCCCGAGATGCGGGGGTCGCGGCCGACGGCGAAGCGCCCGCGGGCCCCGCCCGCCAGCACGTGCACCGCCGCCCGGCCGAGGCGGTCCACGAGCTCGGTGGACAGGTCGGCGTTCGCCACGCCGCGGATGCCGTCCGTGCCGAAAAACCGTCCCACGGCGGTCAGGAGGACGGGGTGACGATCACGCTGATCTGCGCCGGCGAGATCATGAGCACCCGCACGCCCTCCGGCACCGCCACGCGCGGCGTCGCGCGGTGCGTCCCGCGCCCGGCGGCCGACGCGTCCACCTGCGCGGCGAGCGCGCCCGGCGTGAGCCGTTGCACCATGTCCTGGGGGCCCTCGACCTGGACGTCCACCCGGTCGGGCGCCGCGCGGGCCGTGAGCCCTTTGGAGACGCCCGAGATCCGCACCGGGACGCCCTGCAGGATGCGCGCGAGCTGCACGCGACCGATGTGGACGACCGCGGTGACCTGCTGGGTGGCCGCGCTGCTGCCCTGCGGCAGCGAGAGCGTCACCCGCCGCGTCACGTCGCCGCGCGCGCCGGTCAGGTCGATCGGCGCCGTCACCGCGCTCTGCACCGTCTGCAGCGTGCTCACCGACCCCGTGAGCGTGATCGTCGCCGGGGTGACGGTGACGCCGCTCACCGCGAGCCCGGCCGCGGGGGCCCCCGTGAGCGTCGGCACGACCGGGACCACCTTCGTGATCGTCCCCTCGCGGACCGGGAGCGTGGCCTGCACGATCGACGGATCGACCGCCAGGCCGCGGACCTCCTGCCCCGTCGCATCCAGGAGGTGCACGGGGACGGAGCTGACGAGCTGCTGGCGGGCCTGCGAGGTGTCCAGCGTGACGACGGCGTGGCGGACCTCCTCCACCTGCGTGGACGCGCCGCTGACCTCGACGTACTCCGGCTGCGTGCGGGGCGTCCCGAGCGTCACCCCGGACGGCGGCACACCGATCAGCGTGACCTCCACGGGCAGGCGATGCCGCATGAGCTGGTCCAGGACGACCACCGCCTCGGACGGCGTCCGCTCCATGACGTGCACGTCGGGCGGCGCGGCGATGTACACGGGGACGCGGTGTTCCCCGGGCTTGAGCCCGCTCAGGTCGACCGACGCGTCGAGCAGCGCGGGCGTGAGCAGCGCCAGCGCGGAGCGCGGCCCCTGGAGGTGCACCTGGACGCGGCTCGGGGCCTGTACCACCACCTCGGTCGGCGACAGGCCGCGGACGTGCAGGTCGAGGGTCATGAGCCGCTCGATCAAGGGGTTCTGCGCCGTCGCCACATAGAGCCACATCACCGTCGCGATGGCGAAGGAGAGCCCGGCGTAGAAGAAGCGCGTGTTGGCGAGCCGCCGCCTCATGCCTCCCGCCTCCACGGCCAGAACAGCGGCACGCGGAGCGGCGGCACGCGCGGGATATGCAGCGCCCCCGGCCGGAGCGTGGCCGGGCCGGCGAGCGCGAGCAGCGAGACCTTGAGCTCCTCCTCCGTGAGGCCCCGCCGCATGCGCCCTTCCTGGGCCAGCGAGATCGTCCCCGTCTCCTCGGAGACGACCACCGCGACGGCGTCCGTCTCCTCGGTGATGCCGAGCGCCGCGCGGTGCCGGGTCCCCATGCCGCGGGCGAGCCCCGGGCGCTCGCTGAGGGGCAGGAGACACCCGGCCGCGGCCACCCGATTGCCGCGGATGATGAGGGCGCCGTCGTGCAGCGGCGTGTTGGGATAGAAGATGTTGATCAACAGCTGCACGGTGACCGCGCCGTCCACCCGGATGCCGGTGTCGATGACGTCCTGCAGGCCGACCTGCCGCTCGATGACGACGAGGGCGCCGATCTTGCGGGAGCCGAGGACCCGCGCGGCGCGCGCCACGTCGTTCACGAGCCGGATCGCGGCCTCCCGGTCGAGCCCCACCGGGCTCAGCCCGACCAGCGAGACGCCGCCGCGCCCCAGTTGCTCCAGCATCCGGCGGAGCTCAGGCTGGAACAGCACGAGCAGCGCGATCGGCACGACCAGCCCGACGTAGCTGAGGAGCCACTGCAGCGTGTACAACCCGAGCCAGCGGCTGACCACGTAGACGCCGAAGAGGACGGCCAGCCCGCTCACGAGCTGCACGGCGCGGGTGCCGCGGATCAGCACCAACACCTGGTAGACGATGACCGTGACGACCAGGATGTCGATCAGATCCCAAATGCGAATGGGAAATGGAACCGGCCAGGGCATCCCCTCACCTCCGGCGTGTTCGCCGGTCCGAGCGGGGCCCGCGACCCCTACAGCGCCAGCGCGAGGAGGGACTTCTGCACGTGCAGCCGGTTTTCCGCCTCGTCAAACGCCACCGATCGCGGTCCGTCGAGGACCTCGTCGGTGATCTCCTCGCCGCGGTGCGCCGGGAGGCAGTGCGACACGACCGCGTGGCGCGGCGCGCGCGCGAGGAGCGCGGCGTTGACCTGGAACCGGGCGAACACGGGACGGCGCCGCTCGACCTCGCCTTCCTGCCCCATGCTGGCCCACACGTCGGTGTACACGAGGTCCGCGTCCCGCACCGCCCGTACGGGATCGTCGATGACGTCGATCACCGTCCCGGGGGCCGCGCGGCGGCCCGCCTCCTCGAGCGTGGCGGCGTCGAGCTCGTAGCCGGGCGGCGTGGCGATCGCCACGGAGACGCCCAGGCGGACCGCGCCGAGGAGCAGCGAGCGCAGGACGTTGTTTCCGTCGCCCACCCAGGCGATCCGCAGCCCCTCGAGGCGCTCCCAGCGCTCCTGGAGCGTGAACAGCGCGGCGAGCGCCTGGCACGGGTGCTCCCAGTCCGAGAGCGCGTTGATCACCGGCACGCGCGCGTGCGCGGCGAGCGCCTCCACGTTGGCGTGCGCGAACGTGCGCACCGCGATGCCCTGGACCCACCGCTCCAGATTACGGGCGATGTCGGCATAGGACTCGCGCCGCCCCAAGCCGGCGCTCCGGTCATCGAGGTACAGGGCGTGGCCGCCGAGGTGGAACATCCCCGTCTCGAACGTGGCGTGGGTGCGCAGCGACGGCTTTTCGAACAGCAGCGCGAGCACCTTGCCCTCGAGGAGCGGCGGATGGTCGCCGGCCCGGCCGCGCTCCTTGAGCTGGGCCGCCAGCGCGAGCACGGCGCGCATCTCGCGCGCGTCCAGGTCACCGATGCCGAGCACGTCGCGCCCGCGCAGCGCGACCTCAGGCCTCTCTATCGCCTGGGACGTCTCCACCCTACGGCCCCCTGCGGCGCCAGTCTACGCATAATTATACGTGGAGCGTCATAATAATGCAAACGTCTCGCTAATCCCGGCGCGCGGATTCGGGCCGGACGGCGCGCGCCGGACCCTACAGGATGCGACGCGCGCCCAGGTAGTGGGAGAGATAGTACGGCTCGTCCAGACGGTCGACGACGACGCGGCGGGCGCTGCTGGACGGATGCACGAACTCGCCCCCGCCGATGTAGATGCCGACGTGGGACGCCCCCGTGCCATCGGTATCGAAGAAGACGAGATCGCCGGGTTCGAGGGCGGACGCATCGACCGCGACGCCCGCCCCCCACTGATCGTACGAGAGCCGGGGCAGGGTCGGGACGTACGGCGAATAGACGAGGTACACCAGCCCGGAACAGTCGACGCCCGCGCGGCTCGTCCCACCCCACACGTACGGCGTGCCGAGATATCCGAGCGCGTCCGCGACCGCCCTCCGCGCGAGCAGCGTCATCCGTAACGGTGCCGGGGTTGCCGGCGCCGGCGCTCCCGGGTATGCGCGATTCGGCAACGTCAACGCGCCGCCGTACGGGCCTCCGGTGTTGGGGAGCAGCCCCGCCGATGCCGCGGGCGCAGGCCCAGCCCCGGACGCCGGCGCTGCCATCGGAGGCGGCGTGTCCGCGGCGGGCTCAGCGCCGCCGCGGATGACCAGGACCTGGCCCGGGTGGAGCGCGTCCGAGGGACCCAAGCGGTTCGCCTGCCGCAGCTCGGCCACCGAGATCCCGTGCGTGGCCGCCACGTGGTAGAGCGTGTCTCCGGGGCGGACGAGATAGGTCTCCCCGGAGCCATCCGCCGGCGCGGGCATCCGAGGCGCGGGCGGCGTCACGAGCGGACCGGGCACGGGCTCCGTCGCTCCGCGCTCTCCCTGGGGACCCCAGGTAGCGGGAGACGATGCCCCGGGATCCCACCGGCCCGCGGAGGCGGCGGCACCCGCGGCGACCGGCGGCGCGGTCGCGGCGCCGCCGCCGGGAATCGTCAGGACCTGGCCGACCCGGAGCTTGGACGCATCGCGGAGATCATTGGCTTCGATGAGGCGGGACACGGGCACGCCGAAGCGGCGGGCGATGCTGTACAGCGTGTCGTGCGGCGCCACGGTATAGAGCAGGGCGGCGTCCGCGTGCCCCAGGCACGCGAGTGCCATGCCGGCCCAAACGACGACCCATGCGACGACGCGCATGCTCCGCTTCCCTCCCGCCCGCTCCCGTGGCCGGCGTCTGTGCTCGTCGTGCCCGGGACGGGTGTCCGTTAGACCGGAGCAGCTCAGGCTGCGATGCTTGCCGTGTCGTACGTACGATGCCGGGGACCGACGGCTCGAGCCGTCCCCGGCATCAGGCCAAGCTCAGCGCTTCGAGTACTGGAATCCTTTCCGTGCGCGTTTGTGGCCGTACTTCTTGCGTTCCTTTTGCCGCGGATCCCGCGTCAAAAGCCCGGCCTTGCGGAGCGGCGACCGGAGCTCGCTGTCCGCGGCGAGCAGCGCGCGGGCAATCCCGAGCCGGATGGCGCCCGCCTGGCCCGCCACCCCGCCGCCCTTGACGTCGGCGATGACGTCGAACCGTCCCTCCGCGTTGGCGACGACGAGCGCCTGCCGGATGCTGGAGAGCAGCGGTCCCTTGGGAAAGTGCTGCTCGACGGTGCGGCCGTTGACGGTGATGGCCCCGGTGCCCGGCACGAGCCGCACGCGGGCAATCGCCTCCTTGCGGCCGCCGGACGCCATCATCATGATCGGGGTCTCCATCACGGCTCACGTCCCTTCGTCTGGCTCGCGCCGGCCGGCGCCCCCCGGCCGGCCAAGTCGAGCGCGATCGGCTGCTGCGCGGCGTGCCGGTGCGCATCCCCGCGATACACGCGCAGCTTGCGCAGGCATGCCCGCCCGAGCGCCGTCTTGGGCAGCATGCCCCGCACCGCTTCCCGGAGCACGGTCTCGGGGTGGCGCTGCAGCATCTTCCCCGCGGGGGTGGCGCGGAGCCCGCCGGGGTACCCCGAGTGACGGTAGTACATCTTTTGCACCGCTTTGCGGCCGGTGAGGCGGATCTTGTCGGCGTTGACCACGACCACGTAGTCGCCGCTCACGGACGGCGTGTACGTCGGACGCGTCTTGCCGCGCAGCACCGAGGCCACGCGGCTCGCGAGGCGGCCCAGCACCTGCCCCTTCGCGTCCACGACGTACCACCGCGCGTGCTCGCCCGGCTTTGCCACGATCGTCCGCATCAAATCCCCCTCAGGAACCCGCGGCGCTTCCGCGCGGGGACAGCAGGCGGATTGTACCACGCGGCTTTTTCGACCGTCAAACGCTGCGCTGCCTCCACCGCCCCCGAAACTCATGCGGCAGGCCGGCGGCCCGGCGCCTCGACCCGCCGGTGAGGCGGCGCGCTCAGTGCTTGGGCGTGAGGCTCGCCCCGGCAATCCGCACTTCGCCGATGCGATTCATGCCGCTACACGCAATCCAGAGCGCGCTGCCGTCCGGCGTGTGCACCATGTTCCGCACCACGCCGCCGCCCGACGGAATGGCCCACGTCTGGAATCGCTGCGTGCGCGGGTCGAACCGGACGATGGTGTTCGGCCTCGTGTTCGACTCGCTGTACCACACGATGCCGTTTACAATCGTGATCCCATAGGGTTCGGACCGTGGCCCGCCCGGCGACGGCCACTCGGTCATCGCGCCGGTCTTGGTATCGAACCGCCCCAGATATCCGCGCGCGTAATCGGAGTAGTAGATCACGTCGTCCGGGGTAATCGCCACGCGCCGCGGCCGGCTCGCCGCATGCGGCAGCACGTATTCGTGAATCGCGAGCGTCCGGGGGTCGATGCTGGCGATCTTGTTCGAGCCGAACTCCGCGAAATACGGAACGCCCTTGGAGGTGATCACCATGCCGTACGGATTGGACCGCGGCGTTGGCGACGTCACGAGCTTGATGTCGCCGGTCCGCACGTCCAGCCGCCCCACCATGTTCCCGCCCTGCACCGTGAAAAAGATACGGTCGGGCCCGTCAAACAGCAGCGTATGCGGGTCGCGGGCCCGGGGGTCCGGCATCGGATACTTCGTGACCACGCCGGTCCTGGGATCGAGCTTGCCGATGTACCCGGCGAAATTCGCCGTATACCACACGTTGCCGTCCTTGTCGGCGATCAACCCGTGCGGCCCCGACCTCGGCGGGAGCGTGTACTCCTTGAACGTCTGCGTGCGGGGATCGAACCGCCCCAGCACGTTCGCCATCTGGCCCGAATACCACACCGACCCGTCCGGCGCGTACATCGGATCGTGCGGCCGCGAGCCGGGCGTGGGCACCACCCATTCGGTGATCGTGACGCGCGCGGGGCCGGGGATGAGCTTCGCCGCGGGCGCGGGCTTGGGAGGAAACTTCGCGGCCAGATAATTCAGCACCGTATCGAACTTGCCGGGCGGCAGCGGCGCGCCCACGTTGACCATCATGTGCAGCACCGTGTCCCACTCGGCGCGGTCGTAGCCCGCGTTCGTCACCTGCCTGAGCGAGTGGCAGATCCCGCACGCCGCCTGCACGGTCGCTTTGCCCTCGCCCTCGGGCAACGGGACCGCCGGCCGGCCCGGCGGCCCGCTGTTTTGTCCGTGGGTCGGGACCGCCGCGTACACCACGACGGCAAGCAGGAGCAGTCCAAGCGAGGCCAGTCCCTTGTTCCACATAGGCGCCTCCCCGTCCAACGCCCGGGCCATCACCACCTATGCGCCCATTCTCGGCCGCCCCGTTCGTTCCTTGCCCCGGCCGGACGCGGCCCGCCCTCGCGGGAAAGCGATGATCCCGTCCGAAATACAGCAGCCTATGCGTGCTTCTCCCGTTCGCCTCCTCGGGGCGCTCGTGTTGTTCCTCGTGGTCGCCGCCGGCGCCGCCCACAACGCCGGCCACCGCTACGATGTCGCCGTCACCGTGTGGCTGCAGCGGGCCGCCCCGGTCCCCGATCTCCCCGCGTCCCTGTACGTGTTCGCGGGAGACGCCGAGGTCCTGATCACGGGCGCGGTGGTGGCCGGGTTGATCCTCGTCCGCCGGGAGCCCCGGTGCGCCCGGGCCGCGTTCAGGATCGCCCTGGGGCTCGCCGCGGTGAGCGTGATTGCCGCCGGCCTGAAGCACCTCCTGCCGCATCCGGGGCCGCCCGACGCGCTGCAGCGGCACGTCTTCCGCATGGGCATCAGCATCGCGGAGCCGTACAGCTTCCCGTCGGGACACACGCTGCGGACGACGTTCCTCGCGGGAACCGCGCTGCGCCGCACGCCGCTGATCGCCGTGGCGGCGCTCGGCGCGATGATGGCGTCGCTCGTGTATCTCGGCGATCACTGGACGAGCGACGTGCTCGGGGGCCTCTGCCTCGGGTGGGCCGCCGTCGAGGCCGCGCGCATGATGGCGCGCCGTGCCCCGGCCGGCCTCAGGACAACTCGACTTCCGAGCTATCGCCGAGGTTGATGCGGCCGAGCCGCCCGGTCACCGTGGCGCGCTCGCCGATGATGGAGTGGTCCAGCAGGACGCGCTCCACCCGGGCGTGCGCGTTGATAATGCTCTGCTGGATCACGGCATGCGTGACGCGCGCCCCCTCCGCGACGGTCACGTACGGCCCGACCACGGACCCCTCGATGACCGCCGTCTCCGCGATGAACGACGGCGGGATGATGACCGAGCCCGGCACGGCCGCCGGGCCCGGGGTCCGCTGGAGCAGCGCGTGGTTGGCCCGGAGCAGCGCCGCCGAGGTGCCGCAGTCGTACCACCCGGCGACCGGGAAGGTCCCGAGGCGCTCGCCGCCGTCCACCATGAGCTGCAGGGCGTCGGCGAGCCAGTACTCGCCGCGCACGATGTGCCGCTCGTCGACGAGCCGCTCGAGCGCCGCGCGAAACGGCCCGGGCCGCTGGATCATGTACACGCCGACGACCGCGAGGTCGCTCGGCGGCGTCGCCGGCTTTTCCCACAGATGCCGCACGAACCCGTCGCCGTCCAGCTCGACGACGCCGAACGCGCGCGGGTCCTTGACGCGGTTCACGCCGATCGCGGAGTGGCCGAGCCTCGTCGCGGCGCGCAGATCCGCTTCCACGATCGTATCCCCGAAGACGATGAGCGTCGGGCCCGTGAGATACTCCCGCGCCAGGTAGATCGCGTGCCCGTTGCCCATCGGCTCGGGCTGGTGCACAAAGTGCGCCCGAAACGTGTAGCGCTCCTTGACGAACTCCTCGACCTTCTCCGCCAGGTACCCGACCACGAAGACGATCTCGTCCACGCCGAGGTCGCGCAGGTCGTCGAGGATGTACGCCAAGATCGCCTTGCCCGCGACGTTCATCAGGACTTTGGGCTGCGTGTGCGTGTGCGGCCGGAGGCGCTTGCCCTGCCCGGCGACCGGAATAATCGCGTTCATGCCGCACGTCCTTTTTGGATCGTGTTTACCCCGTTTGTCCCGCTCGGTCGCCTGCGCCCGCCAGCGGCCGGCGCATCACGCCGGCCGTCACGGCCCACGTGGACCATGGCGGGAGCCGGACGCGCCGGGCCTCCGCTCCACGCGCCGGCGCCCGGCCAGTGCCCGCGGTTGGTCCCGCCGCGCATGCCGGACGGCGGCCCGTTCGCGTACCTACCGCGGGCGTTCGGCCGGAGGCGGCCACCGCCGCCCGCGGGGTCGAGGCCGATGCCGCGGCTAGCCCTCGCGAAAGAAGCTCAGCAACCGGCTCTGGAGCTCCGCCCCAACCTCGGTCACGTCCTTGATCGTGTCGACGCCCCGCCAGTACGCCTCGGACCGAAACGCGCCGAGCCCGCGCGCGCGCGCCATCTCGGGAAACGTCGTCGTCTCGTGGTCTCCCCGGTCCGGGAGCCGGTCGCGCACCGACGGCGAGAGCACATACACGCCGGCGTTGATCCAGTACGGCAGGCGCGGCTTCTCGACGAACTGCGTCACGGCATCATCGGCGTCCACGTCCACGATCCCGTACGGGCTGACAAACGGCGTGAGCACGACGGTGGCGACGAGGCGCCGTGCCAGGTGGGCCGCCACGACCGGGCCGAGCCGCAGGTTGGTGATGATGTCCCCGTTGGTGGCGATGACCGCATCGACGCCCGGGGGCACCTGGGCGAGCGCCAGCTTGAGCGCGCCGCCCCGGCCGAGCGGCTCGTCCTCCACGGAGTACCGGATCCGGAGCCCGAGGCGCTCGCCCCGCCCGAAGTAGGCCTCGATGACCTCGTGCCGGTAGCCGCAGGAGATGACGACGTCCGTGATCCCCTGCCCGGCCAGCCACTGCATCTGGTACCCGAGGATCGGGATGCCCATGATCTCCACCATGGGCTTGGGCCGGTCCTCGGTGAACGGGCGAAGCCGCTCGCCCTTGCCGCCGGCGAGGACGATCGCGTGCCTCATGCGCGACTCCGGCGCATCAGAAACGCGCGTCGGCGGCGATTCGATCCCAGTGCGTCGTAAACCACTCCCACGTGCGCCGCACGCCCGTCTCGAAGTCCGTCCGCGGTTGATACCCGAGCAGGCGCTGGGCCTTCTCCACGGACGCCCGCCGCCGCGTGATGTGGTCCCAGGAGCGCCGCCCGACGTACGTGACGCCCGCGGAGTTGTCGGTGATGCCGTTGACGAGGGTCGCGAGCGTCGCGACGGAGACCTCACGCCCGGAGGCGAGGTTCACCGCTTCGCCCACCGCCGCCTCGGAGATCCCCGCCGCCAGCAGCCCCTGCACGACGTCGCCCACGTACGTGAAGTCGCGCGTCTCCTCGCCCGTGCCGGTAATCGGCAGCGCCTGTTTGCGCGTCGCCCAGTACAGGAAGTTCGGGATGACGTTCCGGTAGCGTCCGGGGATCTCGCCGGGGCCGTACACGTTGAAGAATCGCGTCCGGACGATCGGCATCTTGTAGTAGTTGGAGAAGTAGTTGCAGTAGAGCTCGCCCAGCAGCTTCGTGATCTGGTACGGCGTGTCGAGGTCGAGCGAGACAAAGTCCTCGGTGAGCGGCAGCGGCGCCTTGCTCCCGTACACGGAGCACCCGGAGGAGGCGTAGACGAACCGGCGGACGCCCGCGAGCTGCGCAAACTCCAGCACCCGGAGCGTCCCCAGGCCGTTGACCTGGAGGTCCCGCTCGGGATGATCGACCGAGTTTTGGTTGGCGAACAGCGCGGCGAGGTGGAACACACAGTCCGGCCGTTCGGAGAACGCCGCGCGCAGCACTTCCGGATCGAGCACGCTGCCGTAGATGAAGCGCACCGCCGGGTGGTCGGGGATGTTCCACCGGCTGGCCGACGACAGGTCGTCGAGGACCTGGACCCGCGTCGCCCCGGCTGCGGCCAGCGCCGCGACGAGGTTACTGCCGATGCAGCCGGCGCCGCCCGTGACCAGCACGGTGCGGCCGGCGTACCCTTGCTCTGCCGTCATGCCCGCTCCCTCCCCACGGTGTTCACCCGCCTCGCTCCCGCTCCGCCCCCGGGGGCGCGACCGCGACCGGCGCCCCCGAACGCGCGGACTCGAGCACCGCAAAGCAGCACGCCGCGTTGGCCGCGTAGGCGCTCATCTCGACCGGCGGAGGCGCTTGTCCGCGCACCGCGGCGACCCAGGCGGCCAGTTCTTCCTTATGCCCGCGGGCCGCCTCGGCGAGCGTCACCCGCCGCACGCGCCCGCCGCGGGCGAACGTGACGCGCCGGAAGTCCTCGAGCGTGCAGGCGACGCCGCGGCCGAAGACATCGAGGCGCTCCCGCCACGCGGCGCGATCGGCGCCGTCCGCGTACACGATCGTGCCGGCGGAGCCGTCGCCAAACGCCAGCGACACCACGAACGACGCGCCCGGCGCTCCTTCGGGCGCGCTCGCGCGCGCAAACACCTCCACGGGATCGGCGCCTGCAAGGTACTGGAGCAGATCGACGAAGTGGCCGCCCTCACCGAGCCAGCGCCCGCCGCCCTCCACGGGATCGTGCACCCAGTGCTCGGCCTCGACGGCGCCGGCGTTGACGTGGTAGGCGAGCGTCAGCGGGTGTTCGTCGCCCAGGAACGCCTTGACCCGCCGCACGATGGGGGAGTACCGGCGGTTGAATCCTACCACAACGACGCGCGGCGACGCGCCGTACGCCGCCAGCACGCGTCCGAGCTCGGCCGGCGAGAGCGCGAGCGGCTTTTCCACGAACACGTGCTTGCCGGCCCGGAGCGCGGCCTCCACGAGCGACGCGTGCGTATCGTTGCGCGTCGCGATCACGACCGCCTGCACGTGCCCGTCCCCGAGGACGGCATCCGCATCCGTCGCGCAGAACTCGAAGCCGAGACGGTCGGCGGCGTTGCGGGCCGACAGCCCCGACGCGCCGGCGATCCCGCGGAACCGCAGGCCGGGGATCTGCCGCAGGGCCGGGAGCAGCACGGTCTGCGCGAAGAGCCCGCTGCCGATCACGCCGATCCCGAGACCCGGGCCCGACGCCGCCTGGGGGCGGGGCAGCGGCACCGTGCGCTCCTTGGGCGCCGCCTCCGGGTACGTGAGCACAACCGCGAGGTGCGGGGCGCCGCCCCGGATCAACGCGTAGGCATCGCGCGCGCGATCGATCGGAAACCGGTGGGTCACGAGCGGCTCGGTGCGCACGGCGCCGCGCGCGACCTCCGCGACAAACGCGGCCATGTTCCGGCCGGCGGTCCACCGGACGTAGCCCGGCGGGTACTCGGCGCCGCGGCGTTCGTACGCCGCCTCCTCCGCCCCCGGACCGGAGGCCCGCGAGAGCACGAACGCGAGCTCCTTCTTCCAAAAGGCGCGCCGCGGGATCTCCATGCCGGTGACGCCCACCATCACCACCGTCCCGCGGGCGCGCGCGAGATCGGCGGCCAGCTCGATGGGTGCGTTTCCCGCGGTCGAGGCCGTGATGATCACCGCGTCGGCGCCGATGCCGCCGGACAGCCGCAGGACCGCGGCGGACGCCGCGGCGGGATCCGTGACCGCCGCGTCGGCCCCCAGATCCGCCGCCAGCGCCGCGCGGGCCGGCGCCGGGTCGTACGCCACCACGCGGCATCCGGCCGCCCGGAGCAGCTGGACCGTGAGCTGCCCGAGCAGGCCGAGCCCGAGCACGGCCACCGTCTCGCCGAGCGCGGCAGACGCGCGCCGCACGCCGTGCAGCGCGATCGCGCCGAGCATCGCAAACGCGCCGGCCTCCATCGAGACCGCGGGGGGGAGCGGCACGCACGACTGCCGCGGCACCACCACGACCTCGGCGTGGTTCGCAAACCCCGCGCCCGCGCAGGCGACGCGGTCGCCCGGGGCGATCGCGTCGACGCCCGCGCCGGTCGCGAGCACCGTGCCGGCGCTGCTGTACCCGAGCGGCTGCGCCATCTCGAGCCGCCGGAACGATTCCCGCACCGTGGCCCTGAGGCCGTCCCGGCGCATCTTGTTGAGCGCCTCGCGGACGAGGTCCGGCCGCGCCCGGGCCTTGCCGAGCAGGCTCTGCCCGGCCAGCCGGATCACCGATCGCTCCGTTCCGGCGCTCACGATCGAGACGGCGTTGTGCACGAGCACGGTCCCCGGCCGGACCCGCGGCACGGGAACGTCGGCCACGGTGAGCACGCCGGTGCGGGGGCTCAGGACCACCTGCTTCATCGTTCCGCTGGGGAATCGGCCCGGGGGATCACGCGCGGGCCGGGCGAGCGGTCCGGCGTTCCCCGGCGCGCCTCGAGCGCGTACGCGTCGATCAGGACCCGATACCAGAGCGCCTGCAGCACGTAGTAGATGAGACCCTCCCGGCCGTCGAGAAACCCGCCGCGCAGCAGGTAGCGGTAGGTAAAGTACCCCAGCGCGCGCAGCCCGAGCGGCATGCGCCGGTACACGCGCTCGTACCACCACCGCGACCGCTCCGACGGCTCGCCGCCGCGCAGCCTCGGGGCGACGCCGTCCGCCGCGGCGCCGCGGGCCAGGTCCGCGGCCGCCAGCTGCGCGTAGCGGGTGTGCCGTTCGACCCAGCGCGAGAGCGGCCGCCGGTCCTCGTGCAGCAGGTCATGCGCGAGCCGCTCCGTGGGACCGTCGACGAGCAGGTGCTCGTCCACACCGCGCTCCTCGCAGCGCGCGACGCGGTGCCGCACCACGCGCAGGAGCCACACCGGGTAGTACCCGCCGTGGCGCAGCCAGCGGCCCAAAAAGATGAATCGCCGCTTCACGTAAAACCCGGCCACATCCCCGGGCGGCGCCGCCAGCCGGCGGCGCAGTTCGTCCCGCAGCTCCGGCGTCACGCTCTCGTCCGCGTCCAAAAACAGCACCCAGTCGCAGCGGAACGGCAGCGTGCGGAGCGCCCACGTGCGCTGCGCGGCGTATCCGCCGAAGTCGTGCGCCACGACGCCCGCGCCCCATGCGCGCGCGACGGCGGCGGTCCGGTCCGTGCTGTGCGAGTCGACGACCCAGACCTCGCCCGCCCAGCCGGTCACGCTCGCGAGCGCGGTGGGGAGGTTGGCTTCCTCGTTGTGCGTGAGGATAACGACGGCGAGCGGGACGTCGCCGCCGCGCGCGGGATGCTGGAGGCCGTGAGTCCCGTCGCCCGCGGCGCCGGTCACCCGGCCATCCGGTGCCATGCCGGCCGGCCGCGCCGCGGCCACCGCCCGGTGAGGCTGATAACGACCGAGAGGACAAAGAGGCGCAGGTCCAGGCCGAGGCTCATCCGGCGCACGTAGAGGGCGTCGTACTTGAACTTCCGCTGGCGGCTGATGTCGCGCGGCGCATAGACCTGGGCGAGCCCGGTGAGCCCGGGCCGCACCGAGATCCGCACGTGATAGTTCGGAACCTCCTCGATCCGGTGATACCGGCGCGAGCGCGGGTCGACCTCGATCTCCTGCGGCAGGAGCGCGCGCGGCCCAACGAAGCTCATGTCGCCGCGCAGGATGTTGAGCAGCTGCGGGATCTCGTCGAGCGCCGCCGCCCGCAGCAGCCGGCCCACGGGCGTGATCCGGCTGTCGTTGACCGTGGCCTGGCGGTGCACGCGCCCCGGCACGTGCACGTACATCGTGCGGAACTTGATCACCCGAAACGGGATGCCGTAGCGGCCGACGCGCACCTGGTGAATGAACACCGGACCGCGATCGCCGATCCACACGAGAAACGCCACGACGAGACACACCGGCAGGAGCACGATGAGGCCGAGCAGCGCCAGCACGAACTCCACCGGTCGCTTGAGCGCGTATTCGCCGGCGTCCTCGTGTGCGGGCGCCGCCGCGGCGCGCCCCACAGGGAACGTCCCGATCGCTTCCTCAGGCGCCTGTCCGACGGAATTCATCTACGCATCCATACCCCCGCGCACGCACACCCCGCCTCAGATTAGGCCCTCTGGACGTAATCTCCTGCGCACTGACGGCGTTATGGCGCGCCCGCCACGTATACTCCGATTTCTCTTGCGATTCGTCCGCGGTGCCCGCCGCCGCGCTCGAGGAACACGCGGTGGTAGGTCATCCCATCTCAGTCTCGAGGCCCCAAGGTCCGGACCAACCCCTCCGGGCGTATCACCGGTATGGAGCCATACTGCTTCAGCCGCAGCAAATTTCGGTCTCCCGACACAATGAGGTCGGCTTTGCCTGCGCCGGCACATTCCAAAACGCGATTGTCCCCATCGTCGTGAAGGACGTTGACCGACCGGGCTGGGCGCACGATTTCGGCAATGCGTCCAATCTGTCTCACGTAGGCGACAATGTCAGCATCCGGCATCGCGAACGTATCACGAAGGACCCTCGCGACCTCGGCGAGAATGGCCGACGACACCACGAGCAAGCATCGCCTGCCCAGCGCCGCGCGATATGCTTCCTCGGGAAACCCTCCAAAGAGGACCGAGACGAAAACATTCGTGTCAAAGACGACCCGCGGCACGAGCTACCGCTCGTGCAGAATTCGATCCACGTCGTCCTCGGTACGAATGGCAACGCCCGCCGTCCGCGCGGCGCGCTGAGCGGACCGCTGAATCCGAGACAACTCCTCCTGTTCACGAACCGTCCGGTACGCTTCCCACATGTCTCGAAGCAGCTCGCTCTTGGTCTTCTGCTCGGCCTTGGCCGTCCGCTCAATCTCCCGTGCAATGGCGGGCGGAATGGAAAACGCAACGACCTTCGTGGACCGTCCCACGGTACGACGCCCTCCAAGATTAGTCGGGTCATACTAAGTATAACTCATTGAGATAGGTCACGAGGTGCTGAGCCGCTCGAGCAACCGCTTTTCCATGCGCTGGAGAAACGGACGGAGGTCCGCTGCCATCAACTGGACGTCCCGGACGAATTCCCGGAGGCGCCGCGCGTCACGGCAGAACAAGGGCGTGCCCTCCGTGGCTGCTCGCGCAGCGAGCGTGGGAGGCACGTCGTTCAGCACCACAACATCAACATCGTTCCAGTCGAGCGCCTGGATCAGTTCTCCCGTCACGTCCACCCGGAGATCAAAGCGCATCCGCGGATCAGATCGATCCTTTGGATCGAGGACCAGACCAACGTCGAAATCGCTCAACGGCATTCCCGCCCCGTGAGCTCTGCTACCGAAGAGATACGCCGCCAGCACTTCGTCCGGCGCCCTGCGGGCAAAAAAATCCCGCAGGGCGCGGAGGGGATCCGCGACCGGCGATCCTTGGGATCTCCGAGTCACCGACATGGCGTCGCCTCGACTCATTCCCATTCGATGTGCACGGCTCTCATACCGTCCTCCGCGGCCGCGTCGGTGTCCGCGTCTCAACGCCTCTACGGAGACGTTGACGCGCCCGGCAGGACCGCATAGCCGGCGATCTCGAAGTGGCGGTCGAACGTAAAGACCGCACGCACGTCACGGTCTTGCATGACCTGCATTGACACCGCATCGACAAGCGAGAACGCGTGGTCCGCGTGACGAGCGAGCACCCGGAGCGAGCGCCGGAGGATTTCCGGCGTGTCGTAGACGACCTCGAGCCGCGATGACGCAAGAAGCTGCTCGAGCCAGTCGATCGCACGATGGATCGGGAGCGTCCGGCGCAGTAGCGCGTAGCTCTCCGCCAGCACCAAGCTCGATGTAATGAGCCTTGCCGTGCTCATCGCGGGCGTCCGATAGAACCGTGTCGCAGGATGATGATGCTGATCTGATTTGTCGGTAAGAGCGATCCACGCCGCCGTATCGACAAAGAGCGATGTCACCGCTGAAGATCGCGATAACTGTCCGCGAGATAGTCGTCATGCCTCGCGGCCACATCGCCAACGTGACTCTCGGCCATGCCGATAATGCGGTCCAAGGAATCCCCGGGGCCCGATGGCGCTTCTTCCAGACCCCTCGCGATAAACTGGCGGACCAGTTCGGACTGCGATATCCGGCGGCGCCCGGCCTCGTGGCGCAGCCGGCGCGCGGTAGACTGCTCGATGTAGACTTGAAGCGGCACACGTTCAACCATCCCGCGACGCTCCTTCATGAAGTCCCATGGATAGTACATGAACTCCGCTGCGCGGTCAAGTCGCCCGCACGGTTCACACGCCGGACGACCCGCGTCCGGAGATGTCCCGACCGGCCGCTGCCGGCGTTGCGACGCGCCTGATCAGCCGGTCGTACGCGCTCGTCGCGACGCCGCGGGCGTAATGCGCCTCGACGTACATCCGCCCCGCCTCTCCGAGCGTCCGGCACAGGTCGGGATCCCGGGCAAGCCGGCGGACCGCCGCGGCAAGCGCCGCGCCGTCCCCGGGCGCGACGCAGATCCCGCCGCCCGACTCCTCGACCAGGGCGCGCGCGTCGCCCTGGGGGAGCGCCGCAACGACGGGGCGCCCGGCCGCCATGATCCCGGCGATCTTCGACGGGACCACGGGCGTTGCCACCGATGCCTGGAGCGTCGCAAGGCAGCAGTCTGAGGCGGCGAGCAGCAGCGGATACCGCTCCACGGGTTGGAACGGCCCGAATCGAACGTTGGGCAGCCCCCGGACGCGGACGAGCTCCTCCGCCTCCCCCCTCCGCACCCCGTCGCCGACGAGCAGGAAGACGATGTCCCGCTCGTCGCGAAGCGCCGTGGCGGCGTCGATCATCACCGCCATGTCCTGCGCGTAGCCCATGACGCCGGCAAACAGCACGACGAACGCGTTGCCGAGCCCGAACTCGTCCCGGTATCCGTTACGGCGGGGACCCGGGACCGTCTCCGTGGTGTCGATCCAGTTGTGGACGACCGTGATCTTCTCGTCCGGGACCCCGCGCGCGGCCACGAGGGCGCGATTGCCCGGGGAGTGCACGGTGACCGCCGCCGCGTGCCGGTACGCGCGCCGCTCGAGCCAGTTGAGGACTGCCACGACGGCGCGGTGCCGCGCGAGCCCCAGGTCGATCAGCGCCTGCGGGTACACGTCCTGCACGTTCAAGATGTACGGGGCGCGCCACCAGCGCCCGAGGATCTCGCACGCGAGCGCCAGCGTGAGCGGGGGCGAGTACGCGATCATCACGTCGTGCCGGCCCTCGCGGAAGCCGGCGACCGCCATCCCGGCGGCGAGCGTGAAGTGGGTCAGCGCGCGCACGACGGGCGCGACCTTGACGAACGGCGGCACCTGAACCCGGAGAATGCGCACGCGGCCGCGCTGCTCGCAAGCCGCGACTGGACCCGTGTGCGCCTCCGCCATGTTGACGGGCGGATACGGCGTCAAGACCGTCACATCGTACCCGGCCGCACCGAGATCGTCCGCGAGCTGTGACATGAGAACGGACACGCTCCGGATCTCGGGCAGGTAGTGCGGGGTCAGGAGCAGGACCCTCATCGGAAGCCCGCGTGGCATGACCTGGCGGCCACGCCGGACCCGCCTCGAGAGAAGATCCCGTTACCCACCGACTCGTCCCCGGCCCCTGAGATGCGACGTGGCGCGCCCGAATCCGTCATACTAGGCGTGGGCTACGCCGGCACCCTTCGCTAACCCCGTGTACGCGCGTACCGCGCGATCGCCGTACGCGTCCCAGGTCCACGCGCGGGCGCTCTCCGCGGCCGCTTCGCCCATCGCGCGGCGCCGGTCCTCGTCCTCGTACAGTGACAGGAGCGCGTCCGCAATCGCGCCGGGATCGCGCACCGGGACGATCAGGCCCTCGCGGCCGTGCTCGATCAGGTCCTCGCCGCCCGTATTGGGCGTGATGATCACCGGCAACCCGCTCGCCATCGCTTCCAGCACGGCCTGGGGCAGCCCCTCCTCGATCGACGGCAGCACGAACACGGACCCGGCGCGGTAGACGTCCGCGAGCGCCGAGTGCGGGAGCCGTCCGACGTCTCGAAACGCCACCCCCGCCGTTCGCAGGAACGGCGCGAGATCCGCGTGGATCCCGCCGACCAGCCACAGTTCCAGGTCGGGCACGCGAAGCTTCGCCACGGCCTGCACGAGATACGGCGTCCCTTTTCGCAGGCTCAACCCGACGGCCACGATCCGAAACGGGCGCGCATCCCGGGGCGCCGGATGGAACAGGGTCGAATCGATGCCGAGATTCGGCACGTGCAGGAGGCGCTCGCGCGGCACCCCGCGGTCCAGGAAGGTCTCGAGGACGAAGCGGCTCGTCACCTCGATGTAGTCGGCTTCCTCGTACTCCTGCAACTGGCGTGCGAGAAGACGGCGATCCAGGGGCGGCGCCGCGTGCCCCCAGCGGCGATACTCCTCGGCCAGCAGCTCCCACTGCGCCGACGCGTGGGTCGAGCCCCGCTGTAGGACGGTCCGCACCCCGTGCCGCCGCGCGGCCCGCATGGACCTGAGCGCAAAGAGCGCCCAGACGGCGAGCACGTCGCAGTCATGGACGTAGCGCTCGGCCCAGCGGTCGAAGCTCACGGCCTTCAGGTAATCGCCGATCTGCCACCGCAGCCTGAGCGCCCGCGGGCCGCGCATGAGGATCTCGGGGACGGGATTGATGACGATGCGTTCGGGGGAAATGCGCTCGCCGCGGCGCGGCGCGTGCGTCGTCACCAAGCGGTGGAGCAGGCCGCGCCGGTCCAGTTGTTCGGCAAGCCGGAAGGCGTTCCAGGTCCCGCCGACGCAGACCGTGACCTTCACGCCGGATCGTCAGCCGCCGGTGCGACCGCCGCCCGGCGGCCGTTTGTGCCGGCGTCGACCGTTTCCACGTCGATATCATCGGCCGCCGCGGCAAGCGCCGCGGGCGTCTCGCCGCGAAACCCCGCGATCATGGCGAGCAGATGCTCTTGCAGTTGCTGGCGGTCCACGATGGCCAAGCCGACGAGGTACAGTCCAGCGGCGGCGCCGAGGTTCGCCGCGAATCCGAGCCGCCCCGCCCAGGGAAGCACGTGCAGGCTCCGCCCCACCGCGACGATCAGGCCCGCGGCCACCGCGGCGATCGCGGGACGCCAGTAGTGGTGGATGTAGAGCCCGCTGACCTCCTTGCGCAACGCGCGGTAACCGACGACGAGCCCCACGGCCTCGCTCACGAACATGACGGAGGCGGCGCCGTAAGGGCCGCCCATCTTGATCGCGGGGACGAGCAGCGGAAGCGCGACGGCGACCTGCGACAGACGAATCATCGTCGCGGCCCGCATCCGGCCGATCCCCTGCAAGAGCACCTTGATGTTTTCCGAAAGAGGATACAGGAACCCAAAGCCCGCCAGCCACGGCAGGATCGTGGCGGTCTCCGCCCAGCGCACCCCGGCGCCGTAGAGCAGACCGGTGAGCTCGCGCGGGAACAACGCGAGCCAGACGAGCGCGGGGAGCATGAGGCGGACGAGCAACCCGTGCGTCAGCCGGTACGCGTACGTGAGACCCTCGCGGCGCCCCTGCAGGCGGGCGTACACCGGAAATGCCACCTGCACCGCGCCGAACGACACGATGTAGTGCCCGAACTCCGCCAGGTAGCGCCCGCGATCGTAAAATCCGAGCATCACCGTGCCGCTGATGAGGCCGAGCAGCGCCGTGTCCGCACGGTACCAGATCGTCTCGAGCGCCCGCATCGAGAACATCTGCCAGCCGAACCGCCAGAGCTTCCTCGCCGTCTCGGGATCGTACCCGCCCCGGTAGCGCCACCCGCTCGCGAGCCGGGTGCCGATGAGCGTGACCCCGGACAACGCCAGCTCGCGCCCGAGCAGGCTCCACACCCCGGCGCCCGCGCGCGCGAGCGCGAGCGCCACCGCGATCGACAAGAGGGTCGACAGGATGCGCACTCGCGAGATCTGGTTGTAGTGAAACGTACGCTCCATCGTGGCCGAGTAGACGTACGTCGTCACGCTCAGGTTGCGCACGGCAAAGAGCGAGATGAACAACGGGATGAACGGCCCGGGGTAGTGCGGCGCGAGCGCGAGCGCCAGGATCGCGCCGACGCCCATGAGCCCCCAGAACAACCGGACGCTCAGGATATACGCCGTCTCCACGATCGCCGGCGTATCGCGCATCTGGATGATGCCCTGGGAAAAGCTGAACCCGGTGATGAGCGACAACAGATCGACGAGCGACGCCGCGAGCGCGAACTGCCCGAAGTCCTTGGGAAACAAGAGCCGCGCGAGCAGCAGGTTGAGGCCAAAGTTCAGCATAAAGGACAGGTAGCCGGTCGCGCTCAGCCACACGGCGCCCACGAGCGCCCGCCGAATCCCGGAGTTGGAACTCACCGGATGCTCCCGGTGCGTTGGAAGCCGTCCTGCGAACGACCGTGGTCCACCGCGCGGCCGCGCACCGCGACGCTCCGGAGCGCCTCGAGGATGCCCCTCACGTCCGCCTCGTACGAGTACCCGGACACGATCTCGCGGGAACGAGCCCCCATCCGCAGCCGCCGCTCCGGGCTCGCCAGCACGCGCCGGAGCGCCTCCGCAAGCGCCTGGGTGTCGCCGGCCGGGTACACGAACCCGTTCTCGCCGTCACGCACCAGGTCAGGCGCGGCCCCGACCGCGTCGCTCGCCACGACCGGCAACCCAAAGCACATGCCCTCGTTGAGCGCGAGCCCCCATGGCTCGTATCCGGACGGCAACGCGAGCACGTCGGCCGCGGCATAGTAGCGCGGGACTTCGCTCTGATTAATGAATCCGGTGACGATCGCGTGCGCGAGGCCTCGGCGGCGGGCGGCTCCCTCGACCTCGCCGCGCAGCGGGCCGTCGCCCATGAAGACGAGCACGATGGGGCGGTCCACGCCAAGCCGTGCGCACGCGTCGACGAGATCCAACGGCCGCTTTTTGGGGATGAGCTTGCCGGAGTACAGGACGACCGGCAGATCGTCCGGCCAGCCGAGCAGGCGTCGAAGCGCCTGCCGCTCGGGCGCAAGACGATCCGCCTCGGCCATGAAGCGCTCATTGTCGACGGCGTACGGCACCCAGAAGATCCGGGACTCGGGCACGCCATACGCGCGGTAGAATCTACGGTTGAGCGAGCCGATCGCGAGCACTCCCGCCATGCGCCGCAGCGCAGGGCCGAGCACGAGCCGCTTGACCGCGCGCGCCCACCGGCGGCGCCCGAGATGCGTCGACTCGCCGCGCAGCAAGAGCGGCGTGCCGCTGAGCCAGGCGCCGAGGAACGCGAGCCACTCCGTGGCGTGCGCGTATCCGTGCACGACCACGGCGTCGTAGCGCCCGCGGCGAAGCGCACGGATCACCGACGGCTGAAGGTAACGCAGAAAATGGTCGGCCCGTGGAATCGGCGATCGGTTGGGGAGCACGCGCCAGGAGTATCCGTCCAACAGCGGTAGATCCCACTGGACGGTGACGCCGAACTCCGGGTCGCGGTACTGCCGCGCGCCCGCATCGTCCATGTAATAGACGGTCAGGTCGACGTCAGGATGCGCCGCGAGACGGCGCAGCAGCGGCACCTGATATTGGATCGGATGAGAGACCAGGTAAGCCAGGCGGAAGGGCATTATCCCTTCACGCCAGGCGCCACTCGGCGGAACGAGAGAGTCGGGCCACCCATCGCGCTACCTGAGCCTACCATGAGACGCCGTCCGGCGTCGAGCCTCTGCGAACCAGCTCGAACCTACTCAGGCCCTCAGGGTGCGTGCGACACGTTAAAAATGAATCGGCCCGTCCCACACGAGCACCGTGTACCTGCCGACATGCCGGTAGATGTGCGCGGGCGGGCCAAACGTCTTGACCGCCGTCCTGACGTCGACGCCTACGTCCCGGTCCCAGGATGGTGCGGGGTTCAGCACCAGGAAATTGGCGTCGTGGCCGGCTCCGTACCAGGCGTCACATGACAACCACCGGTACGGCGTGATACGCCAATCGGCGGGCGGCACATGCGAGGGCCCCAAGCCCGGCTGGCTCACCCGCGTGGACGCGACCGGGCGCACGCTGACGGCGCCGTGCGTGACGACAGTCACAATCGATGCCTCCGGGTAGCCACCGTATCCATATGTCAGCCCGTGCCGCGCCAGCCAACTGCCGAGATCGCGATCTGAACCGGAACCGCGCATCATTGCTGCCGGGAGAATCGTGTGGCCGACTATCGGCGGGGCGACATATTGTCCGAGCGGCCCCACGGCAAAATAGATCAATACGAGACCGACAATAGCGGCGGGAACCGGCCGGCCGGCAATCCATGAGCCGAACCGTATTCCTAGCCACCGCGAGCACGCAACGCTCATCATCACCAACGGCGGCACCCGATAACGAATGTCGTCGCCTGACGTACCGAGCATGTTGCCAAGCACGGAGACCAAGGCGGCAACGCCGAGGACCGCCGTGAGCCAGTCGTCCCCGGGCTGCCCCTGCGAGACGGCCCGAATTTCCCCGCGCAAGATCAGCCAGGTTACCAGCAGGGCGCCCCCGAGATAGGCAAGTCGTAGGAGCGCGGGGATGAGAGAAGCGTCGACAACGCGGTCGAAAACGTTCCCGGCGACCAGGTTGAGCAGGGCGAGGCCCAGGGCGGCGAGACCGTCCCCGACTTTTGCGTATGGAATGATCGTCGGATGGAACGGCGTAACGGTACCGCCCCCCAGTTGCCCCATCAACCACTGCGCCCCGAGTGATCCGGGCCAGGATGCCGCGCCGACGCTCATCGACAACAGGTGCCACGACCGTGCCGCTCCATCGTTGCACGCTAGCGCTCGCACGCCCGAGACGAGGATGATCGGAATGACGGCCAGGATGGTCATGTACGGGTCGCCCAGCCTGCCCAACGTTAGGAGGAACAGCGTGGCGCCGGCCAAGGTCCATCGACGGGAGGGTCGCGCCCCCGGACGCCCGGCGAGGTACAGCGCGACCATCGAGGTGAGCGCGACTACGATCGTGCCTGTGTGGAATGGCCCCATGAGAATTACGGAGGCCATGTGTCGTGACGGGAAGAGAACGGGAAACACCGCGGCCACCGCGACAAACGGGATGGCCATCCGTGGCACACTCTTCACCGTCGCCGCCACGGCCATCGCGAGGACAAGCGCAAGGCACACGAGCGTGGGCACGGCGTACAGAATGACCGGATCTAGGCCTCGAACCGCCGCACCGACTATGTACAGAAACCCATCGGGTACCCAGTATGGATCTTCGGGCAACGTCCAGCCTCGAACCACCCAGTTCCCGCGAAGAAGGTCGTCGGCGTAGAGCAGGTACCCTGCCTGATCAGCGCCGATCGCGTTCGTAGCCGACAGCCGAAAAAAATACATCCCCAGGACAAGCACGGCCAAGCCGAGGGCCACCGGCAGCGCGATGCGCCACGTTTGTGCGGGCGCACGGGTCTCCACGACGTCAGATCGCTCTGTCACGAGCGTCGCATCTGTAGGTACTGCCCGCCGGGGAGTGCCGGCGCCGTCGAGCGTCAACTCGTCCCCGGTGCTAACTCGTTGCCACGAGGATGAACCCGATCGCTACAAAGGCCACGCCGAGCCAGCGGTGTATCGACACCGGTTCATGCAAAATCATTGATGAAATTGCCACGACAAAAATGAAGTTGAGCCCAAGCAACGGGTACACGTAGCTGAGCGGAGCCCTGGAAAGCGCGGTGATCCAGAGGCACGTCGCTCCCACGTACAGCGCGAGCGCCGCCACGGTCGTGGGCCGCAGAAGATCTCGCAAAAGGTCGGCGGGCGAATGTACCGGCGTGCTGGCCCCGATTTTCAGTAAGAACTGACCGATAACGCCCATCACAATTGACAAGAGCACCAAAGCTAGGATCACGGCATCCTCCTTCGGCACCCGCAGCCAGCTGTTTCGCGCGATCTACACATATTTCGCGACGCCCTTCACGGTGCCGGTTTTCGCATTGAGCGCAGATATGTTCTCGCCGCCGATAGCTACGGCGTCGAAAACACGTCGTGACCATGCGCGTCCGTGACGACAATCCGCGGTGAGCCGTCGCGCGCCACATCGAGGCCGACACGCCGTCTCCCATCCGCGTCATATAGCACCATTTCCGACGCTCCCATGCTCGCGGCATCGAGTGTTGTCCGCAGGGTCCCGCTGGCATCGAGAAACCGCACCCAAGCTGCTCCATCCGAGGCCGTGCCGATCTCCAACCGGGCCCTGCGGTCTGCGTCGAGCAACCGTATCGAAGGAGCTCCGTCACGCTCCACGCCGACGTCCGCGCGCGGGTGCCCCTTCGCATCGTAGAGGCCGAGACGTGCCTCACCGTCCGAGCCGACACCGATCGTCACGCGAGGGATACCACCACGTCCCGTTAGCACCACGCGGGGCGTGCCGTCGGGAGCCGCGTACAACGCGAGCCGCGTCCGCCCCGACGAATCGACGATCTGCAGCTCTCTCGCCGTCACCCGTGCGGGCTGAGAGTGGGCATGTCCCATCGTGACGGCAAGGACAATCAAGGCGACCATCGTTCCGAGCCAAGCGATCGACATGGAACGAAGCCGCGCGTCCGCGCGCGCAAGACGAGAGTCCAAAATGTCGAATTCGCGTGATCCCATTCTCGCCCTCCTCATATATCGTGCCATCCACGGCTCCGTGTGCGATGCCTCCCGCGACTCAAGCTCGGCACGCTACGACATCATCGTGACAGGGGGAAGCGGGATGACCACCGCTATCAGTGCAAGGACTCGACCGTCATCGCGGGATCCAGCCGCACAATCGCCCACAGTCCTCGCCGGCCGGGGTCCTCAGCCGCGAGCACGTTGAAGAATGGACCGACATGCTGGGCGGCATCCTCGACGATAGGATCACTCCGGCAGTTCGACAAATGGCCGCCCGGCGGCAGCCCCGCGACATCTCTTGCCATGTACATCGATGGCATCGTCAGACACAGATAGTACTCGGGCCGCGCATAGGCTTCGTTGACGTCGCGGTCCGCTTCCCAAATGTACTGTCCGCCGATGATTGCAGAAAGGACGCCGCGCCGCATAACAACTACGTCATCGTTGAATGTGGGGTCGGGATAGGCCCACGCTCGAGTATAGTAGGTAACAAGTCCTGGATAATTGTTGCTGATAAAGGTCGCTCCGGCATACTCGGGCCGCATGAGTTCGCGGCGGAGGCCCTGTACGGTGGTGGGGGGAAGCGTTTCGACGTAGACGTACTGCGCCCTGGCCCAATACGCCAACCCGAATATCAGAAGACCAGTCGAGAGGAGAAACACGAACCGCGGGCTGGCAACGGCGACGCGCCTTCCGCCGCCGGCCGTATCACCGGCAAGTACGCCGGCCCGTCGCCCGCTCTCCACTACGATGTTCACCAGGGCATAGAAAAACAGGGCGACCCACACGTCCACGACGAACACCGGAAGCGGCGCTTGGCGCACCAAATAGCCGCTCGCGAGATAACCGGGAAAAATCACGTACACGATTCCGAACGCTATCGTCCCCGCTGCGAGGTACCGTAGCGCCCCGACGAACACCGCGTCGTGGTGTGCTCTGAGCAGATTTCGCCCTCTGCGCAGCACGAGCAACAGGCCCAACGCGATGAATCCAACAACTGCCGCCTCGAGGAGAGGCGGACCGAAGAACCCTTCAATCGCCCACAGCCATAGGGCGGCGAAATCGATGTTGAAGAACTGCCAGTAGTTCAGTTCGAACCCCGCCACCACGGCAAGCAAAGTCGCGGCGAGGACGAGTTCCCGCGCAGCAATTTTCATGTGGCGCACGGCGACCATTGCCGCCTGCAGAGCCTGGCGCGCATCAACGAGGACAAAACCGAGATGACGACGCAACACCACGCGCCGGGTGAAAGCGCGTACCGCGGTCCTGTAGACTGCCCACAACAGCAGCAGCACTGCCGCAACCGTTGTGGTCGTCCTCGGCGCGAAGAGTTGCGTTGGGAAACCGGGGAGGCCACCGTAGCTCGCGACGGGCATGCGACTCGGATCGTTGGTCGCAAGACTCACCACCACATAGGCCATCACGGTGATGACCACGAACGTCGTTGCGCCAGCCACTTTCGTTTGCAGCGTCCGCCGCCGCTGGTAGGATGTCGACGTCGCCGATCTGGTGCGCGCCCGCATCGCTCGAATGCGCCAACCGAACTTGACCATCCAGGCCGCAGTGATGATCCATGTGAGCAAGACGAAGAATGGTGTGTGAATCTGCAAGACCTCGGTCCCCACAGTGCGAAGAAATGCATCAAGGTGCAGGTAGCCCCGTGTATCAGGATTGTCGATCCAAAAGACGATGTGATGTTGCTGAAAGAACGCCAGCATACGTTGCACCCCGGCCGGGGTGAAGGACTGCTGGGAGAAGTTACGCGACAGAAAAGTGAGCCGTATATCCTGCAGCGCCGTTGCCCAACCGAAGAGCGCCACGCTCTGCGCGAACAGCGTACAGAGTCCGCTTGCGATCCCGGCTGCCGAAGTTAGCGCCACCCTCAGAGCCGTGCGCCTCTGCCGCCAATACGCCATTAACGCATATAGGAACCATGTCAGGGCCGTGAACGCCGCGAAAACGATCTCGAAATAGCCGATAATCGCGGCGGCCGCGAATAACAACGCGGCGGCTACGTTTCGTCGCTGTCCCCCGATGCGCTGGACGCTGACCAAGCCTGCAAAAAAGAGCAACCCGTGCCACACGCGGTAAGTGCTGCCCTCCCATTCCATGAACAGCACATAGTCAGTCGCGAACACCGCACAAACCAGGAACGCCAGCAAGCTGTCGCCAATTTTTGAGAAAAACTCGAAGCACAGATAGATCGTGAGGCATCCGAGAACGAGCGATAGCAAAGCAATTTGCCACTCGATTCGCGCGACCCTGAGATGCAGAAGTATGTACACGGGAAACCGCGGGAAATTGCCGCCGTGCGTATACACATAGGGGTGGGCGGCCCGGCTAGTTGCGGTTGCCTCGTCGGCCAGTCCCATCGCGTTGCCGAGCCCATAACGCATCATGTTCCGCGCATGGATAGCGGCGGAGAAGCTCTCATTGTTATCGGTAACGTACGGGACGAATCCCGATGAGATGAGAAGCGCGAACAACAGCCCAACATACAGACCAAGGCTCGCCCCAAGGTAGCGCGCGGACGCCGTTCCGAACCACCACGGCCGGTCGGGCAAACTGCCCCGCAGCTTCATCGTCATTGGATGCAATCCGTTTGGCTGCCGATCACTGCAGGGCGAGTGCCCGCGCCCGAACATCCGGAGGCGACGTTTCGCGGTAGGGCGCCGATCCACGCGCTATCGTCCGATCGCTATGGACCGTGCGCAAGCCGTGCGTCCTTTCAGCGCCGATCTGCCAGTGAAGCAGGGCTTTGAGGCAACTGCATGAACAAGTATTACGCATGAACAAGTATTACGATTGAGAACTGTCGGCACAGCGCCGGTCTTGAGTGTTCGCGATAATGCGACGTCCATGCCGTTAACCTACACCACCAATCTCGGCATCCTGAATAAAGTCCGAGATGGCCTCGCGCTGCGCGCCCGCCGCAGGATCTTCGAGATCTTCATGCAGGAATGCAACCCGAACTCAAACTCGCTAGTCGCTGATTTCGGGGTGTCGGGACACCGTTCGCACCCCGCCCACTATTTCTTCGAAGCGATGTATCCGTATCGTAGGAACCTCACCGCCATCGCGCGGGCAAGCGAAGGGGCGCATTGGCTGCCCGACGAGTTTCCCGGGTTGACCTTTCTAGAAGCCGATCTTCGAGACATTCCACTCCCGGATCTGTATTTCGATTGCGGAATCTGTAATGCCGTTGTGGAGCACGCAGGCACCAGCGAACAGCAGGCACGCTTAGTTCATGAAGTGTGCCGTGTCTGTCGCTGCGTGGTGTTTACCACGCCGAACAAGTGGTTTCCCCTAGACGTGCACACTATGTTGCCGTTGCTTCACTGGTTGCCAAGCGCCGCCTACCGAGAAGTGCTACAGCGCATAGGGTTAGGATACTTTAGTGAGATTGATAACCTGAACCTTCTTGATCGCAGAACATTTCTGACCCTATTCCCTCCATCGCGCCAGAACGTGCTGCGTCAACTCGGTCCACAGTGTTTTGCGACAAATCTGATCTGCATTTCTACGGCAATTGCGCCACTGAACTGTGGGTTGTCCCGCAAGTCGCGAGCAACAGGCGGTGGTCAAGCACAGCGTGCGCCCGGCTAGGGTGACCGCAATAGGACCTCACGGGTGGCGGTCATGGCGTCCCAACCTCCGGATCCAAAGGTAGGAGACCTACGAAGACGTCCAGTTCTCGTACATCGAACCAATCGCCCGCTTGCACGCCGACCAAGCCGATTGAGTAGTTACTCCCTGTATTGGCAACAAAATGGTCGGTCCCAACAGTCAGTGTCGTCCATGGATCCCTCGGCGTCGTCTCCGTCCGGTGATCCATAGCGCGTCCGTCTTTGGCGACGACATCGTACAGGGACAGGGACATGTGGCCGAGTCTGCTGTGTGCCCGTATCCGCCCGCGAATTGAGACCGGCATATGATCAAGCCGGCTGAGCGGGGCCGTCCCGGAGATCGACAAGTACGAACTGGATTTCAACGCAGTAACCCTTACAAAGGACTCTCCTCGATCGTGCATACGTTTGATGGTGTACGTCGCGTTTCCCGGACTGACCCAAAGACCAGGGATACCATCGCCCCGACCCGGCCCAAGATCGTTCTGCACCACAGGATGCATAACGCCCTCGTCAATCACCCACCTTGCGTGTCGCGACGTCGCATAGAGTCCACTGAGGCTCGAGGTCAAACTATTCCACTCGCCAACGTTTTGAATGAGTATCTTCTGCCCGTCCGGCACCATCACTTTGGCGACACGCCCCGTGGATTGGACCAAGAACATGATACCAGGATCGCCAATCAAAATGGCCATTGCAGAGTGAGCAGCTCCGGCTCCGCCAAATGGAGTTCCGTACGCGAACGCCGCTTGCTGTGTAGTGGGAAAAAAGAGTGCCCTCATCGTGGCAGTATCCTTGGGACGAATGCTCTTCAGTGTCACGGGCGCCAATGATGCAAGCCTTGTTTGGGCAAACACACCGAGATGTGCGCGAATTGCAACTTCACAGGCGACTATGAGCAACACGCTCACAATGCCGGCGCCCAAAGCCCACGTCGCAGATAGTGGAGCCCCCGCTTTGGCGGTCGCATGTTGCTCCGTTGACCATAGCCGCTCCTTCAGATTCAAGAAGGGTCGCTCTACAGTAATGTACGTTAGGGTTGCACCGCAAATTGTTGCCGCCAGATACTCCCAAAACGACATCGTTGCCAGGAAATCGACGCTTGCTTGTCTATCCGGCACCAGAACTCCGAGGTTGAATCTTACAATTGCGGCAGCAATAGGATGCCACAGATAGATCCCATACGATATGACGCCCAATGCAGCCATCGGCGCACACTGCAGCAAGCGACTCGGCGCGCTTCCGGAATTTGCAATAGTCCACAGAATGATCGCGGCAAAAACGGCGCCAGTGAACGGATATATGAGCACGCTGTAGATCGCGTAAGGATACCAAAGTTGTCCACGCCACAACGTACTCACGACGGCGGCTACCAAAATGATCACAGGACCGGCGCCTGGCCAGCGCAGTGCCCGCACCCATCCGGCCTCCTCCGGAGAACCGCGTGCAGCGATCCATCCCGCAATCCCACCGACGAGGAATACATCACAGTAGCTCAGCGTCGCATAGTACATCCCCCCTGCGGGGCCAAGATCGCCGGGATTGACCGGCACGTACCGGAAGGCGAGTCGAAACAGCAGTCCAACCACAGACACTCCAATTATCAGGCGGCGAAGACCAACGTGCGAGCGCAACGACAAATAGATACAAAGCGGGAAGAGAACATAGAATTGCTCCTCAACGGCAATGCTCCATAGAATTGCAAATGGCGGAGATGAATGATCCACGTATCCCGACACATGATTAAGAGCGAGACTCCAGTTTGACACAAATCCGACAAAGTATGGGAGGTGCGTCTTGACCCAAGCCCATTGGGTAGGGTCCAACGAATACGCGACCGCAAAGAGGGATCCCGGCCTGCTCAGCCACACGTCCAAACCCAATATCACGAAATACAGCGGCCAAATGCGGAACGCTCTACGCGCATAAAACTTCCGCGTGTCGAGACGCCGGGTTCGATCATGTTCGCGCACAGCGAGAAATGTGAGCAGAAATGCCGAAAGCACATAGAAGAAGACGACGCCGAGGTTGGCCAGCGACAATTGCGAAACGGCAGTAAACAATCCGTGGGAGAAGTTGGGAGACGGGGCAAGCGGGACGGGGTTAAAGTGGGCCACGACGACGGAAAGCGCGGCCAGCCACCGAAGACCGTCAAGCTGAGCGAACCTCGATTGGCTCCCTACTGCGCTTGCCATGCCGCTATCCAAGCCGTGGGCGCGGCCGATTCAGGGTTGCAAGCCTCCGCGAATCCGTACGATGCCATTTAGTGTAGTGGCGTAAGCGGGACTCGCGTGTCGAGCTCGACAATCGCCCAAAGATCGCGCGGACTGGGATCCCGGGCAATGAGGCGATTGTGGAACCGTCCCATGGACGCCATCGCATTCCGCACGATGGGCTGGCCCGAACACCTGACAAGTCGTTCGCCTCGCCGGAGCGCCACGAGATCTGCGGCCAAACTCAAGTCTGGATTCGTAATGCACACGTAGTATCGCGGCCGAGTATACGCCGAATTCTGCAAACGATCAGCTTCCCAGAGATAGTATCCTGCGATAACATGCATCGGTTGTCCGCCTTTCACTATGTACCTATCGTCCTGCACAAGGGGGTCCTCGTAGGCCCACGTTCTCGTGTAGTATGCGATCGGAGCCGCATAATTGTTGGTGATCACCGTGGCACCCACGTAGGGTGCACGGGCCAATTGTCGTACAAACAAATAGTCTGTTGGCGGAAGTGCCTCGAAGTACACCGTCTGCACGCGCGCCCAGTAGGCAAGACTAAAGATCAGCAACAACACTGATGTGACGGCAAACAAATGCGGTCGCACAATGGCTCCGCGCGAACTTGCCGTGTTGCGAACATGGACGCGCCGGCGTACGATGCCCAGAACATCTCGGCCGCTGTCCCATGCGACGGCCACTAGAACGTAAAAGAACATAGCGATCCAGACATCGAGGAGGAAAACCGGCAAGGGAGCGTAACGGCTCACGTAGCCGGCCCACAGGTAGCCGGGAAAGATCATATACACGATCATAAACGCCATAGCGCCCGCAATCAGATAACGCAGCGTCCCCGCAAGAGATCGATCGGCGTGAAGCGGAAGGTAGGATCGTCCGCCGTCCAGAATTATCAACATCCCAAGCAGTCCAGCGCCGATCAATCCCGCCTGGAGTACACGATCGTGAAAGTACCCCGCAATGGCGCCCATCCACAATGCAGCTTTGTCCGTACCGTACAGTCGTGCGTGGAAGCTCTCATAGTGGCCGGCCAGGTAGAGAAACAGCCCCACGAGGGCGCAAGATTGCAGCGAAACCCTCGCTGCCGTGTCAGCACTCCACGCGAACAGACGCTGGGCGTCAATTGAGATAGTGCCGCGGCGCCACCGCAAAGTGGTCAGCGGCGCTTCGTACGACAATGCGCCAAAGGCGATGACCGCAGCCAGGGCGATCGTCGCTACCGAGATGGACGACGTGGGGAACGCCAGCCAGTGCGCCACGAACCCGGGAATGTGCGTATATTGAGCGGTCTGCGAATCGCCCTGGAGCGGACTCCCCGCTCGAACGGCCATGCTCACGATCGCGTACGACAAGCCCAACAACAACGCGCCGACCCCTGCAGCCCGCCACCGCAAGCACGAAGACGCCGCGCTTACCGCGATCCCGGGCCCTTGGCTTCTAATCGAGGACTGTTGATGAAAGCCATGGAGGAACCTGAAGCGCATTCCCAGGCGACACAACCATGCCATTACGATTACACAAGCAAGCAACAACAGGTATGGCGTATCAATTTGCGCCGTGGCTCCAATCGTACTCAGAAACGCATCCAGATGAAGGTGGCCTTGGGTGTTTGGTTGGTCCAGCCAATACACAATGTGATGCGCGACATAGAACTCCAGGGGTACTGATGTCGTAGACGTCTGACGGTAGAAATTGCGGGCCAGGAACGTCAGACCGATGTCGTCTCGCGCCGCCTTCCATCCAAGGTGCACCGCGCTCTGGATAAACAGGCCGCCAACTGCGACGAACGCTCCCACGCACAGCAGCACGGTAGCCGCGAAAGGCGCGCGCCAACGCCGCCAAAACGTGAGGAGCGCGTAGCACACAGCCATCGTCGCCGTGAACAGCGCAAAGACGATCTCGAAATAGAAGAGCGCAACCGCTGTGAAAAACAGCAACACTCCCGCCGTGCGGGACCTCCTGCCGCCGAGCCCTTGAACGCATACCAGGCTCAAGAAAAACAACAATCCTTGCCACACGCGAAACGTGTTGACCTCCCATTGCATGAAGAGGAGGTAGTCCGTCGCGAGCACCGCGCACACGAGAAACGCGAAGAGATCGGACCCTAAGCGAGAGAAGAAGCGGAAGCACAGGTAGATCGTCGCGCCCCCGATCAGCACGGCGGAGACCGCAATCTGCCACTCCACGCTGGTGATGCCGAGCCGCATGAGCGCGTAAACGAAAAATCGTGGGAAGTTGCCCTCATGCGTGTACACATAGGGGTGAGCAGCCGCTTCCGGGTTGTATGCCTCGTCCGACAATCCGGCCGCGTGCCACACACCGAACTGGACCATGTTGTGGGCGTGCACCCACATTGAAAAACTCTCATTGTTGTCGGTGACGTATGGAAGACAGCTTGATGCAACTAGAAGTGCACCAACGAACCCCAGGTATATGACGAGACTCAGGCCGAGATATTTGGCATGTGATACCCTCCACAAGGCGCCGGTAAGGTGCCTGTCTTGACTTAACCCGGCGGTGTGATCGCGGTCCCGGGTCCACTCCAACTCAATTAACCGTCCTGGAGTGCGGATTCGACTGCCGTCCCGCCTCGGTTGCTGCGTACGGACAGGGTCGTTTTGGACGGATGTCTACGGATGCAGTCACTATGCCCCGAACCGCGCTTCGCGTCGCAGCGAAAGATTCGAGCTAACAGGAAACACGCCACTCGTATCCGCAGATCTCGAAGGGATAGAGAAACCGCGGGAGTTTCAACCGCGGTAGGGTGAAGATGAAGGGGAATGTCGCCCACATCGATGCCTTGAACACGTGTCGGCGCAGTTCGGTTCCCCTCGGGAGACACTCGAGCGATAGTTCGCGCAAAGCCCGATCTGACCAAAAAAACATGTCCAACGACGGATACACGTTCCGAAGCGTATTCCATGCCAAGCGTTGAAGAAGAAACATCGGGTGCCCGAGAATGACCTCGAACGCGTAGATCCTACCATCATGCTTAAGGACGCGGCCGAACTCGACAAAGGCTTCTCGGATGCACCTTTCGCCCTCGGCCACCGATTCTGCAACGATATGGTGCAACAGGTAGAAGCAAATGATTGCGTCAATCGATCTGTCACCGAACGGAAGATGACTGGCCGCTCCGTACACTCGCACATCGACGTCGTAATTCCGCCGTACCGCCTCGTAAGATAGGTCCACTCCTACCAAGACATTTCGTGGACGGCGGGTGTAAGGCACACTCGGCCCACACCCTACATCGACAAGCACGGCATCGCCGCGGCCACGACGTAGATATTCGTCCAAACTGGCCTCCAACCACTTACTTTGCGGCATGTAGAACACTTTACGCGTCCCGGGTTGATGTGTTGTTTCGGACATGAGTCCAAACGTGCCGTCGAAGAATGACCGATTCCGATTGCGATCTTCAACTAGGATTACATCGTCCATAATCGGCAACATGCGCGCGCAAGCTGTTGAAGTGCATCGCAGGGCGTCCCCATCGACGGCAAGCGGGGCCCAGCAGTATGGGCAAGCAAGTATCCTTGACAGCAACTGAAACTGGTGGCCAGCTCGCATTGCCATCTCAGCCAACTCCTACGCTATTCCGTGATCGTCCAGTAGTAGTCACCCGTGTAACCGCTGTCCGCAAACAGCCGTCGCCACCCGTCAGGATCGAAGTAAGTAACGGCGGTAAGTTGCCACCGCTCGAAGGTTTCTCGCTGCTCCTCGGTCAGAAACGAATCCACCTGGACGTACTTGTGGGCGCGGCTCACGCGCTCCATTTCGCGAAGCGCGTCCGCGCAACGCGCGGCATCCAGATTGTGCACGGTATTGATCGAGACCACGAGGTCGAAGGACTGGTCCGCAAACGGCAGCCGGTCCGCTGTACCCCGCACCAGGAACGGCCGTACGTCTTCCATCGCATGGTCAAGCGCATAGGCTGAGATGTCGAGCCCGGCCACCGCCACGCCGGGGATCACGCGACGAAAATCATGGAGGAGAAAGCCCTTGGCACACCCCACGTCAAGGATGCGGTGCCCGGCCCGGAGCCCGTAGTACTCCCGCATTCGATGGGCCACCGCGACCCAGCGGCCGTCGTAGCGGTAGCCGCCGTATCCCTGCGTCCGGTCGCCGTCGAAATACTCCCGTCCAAACTGTTTGGCCACCTCACGTTGCACGGCCCTCGCGGCCTCGCGCTCGCGGATCGGCCGCTTGCTCCGCGGGTACGAGTCGAGCAGGTTGACCTCGCGCATGTCAGCGAGCTTCCGCCACCTCGCGGAAGCTCTCGTACGTTTCGCGCAACGCTTGGTCGAAGCCGGTAAATTGAAATCCCGGCAATTGCCGGACAAGGCGCGTGACGTCAAACTCGCGGTGCGTGATGGGCGCCCGGCGCGGTTGATACAAGATCTCGAGCTCGAACGGTACGACGCGACGGATCGCCCCGGCCACGTCGGCAAAGGATCGGCTCACGCCGGTAGCGAGATTGAATGTCCCGTCCACGCCCGCGTCGACGAGAGCCTTCACCGCGCGCACGAGGTCGCCGATGTACAGATGGTCGCGGCGCTCCTCACCCTGACCAAAAATCCGGACCGTGCGGTCACGTACGGCCGCGCGGAGAAATGCGTTGGGTCCGTAGGAGTTGTGCGTGTCGCCGGGTCCAAACACGGCCGTGGGCCTCAGCACCAGCAAGGGGATCCCCTTTGCTTCCGCAGATTTCCGCAGCACGCACTCTGCCCCGTACTTAGCGATAGCGTAGAATGTGCCGCCCGGCGCAACGGGCGTGTCTTCGCTCACCGCCCGGTCTTGCATCGGATATACCGCATCTGAACTGAAGCAGATCAGCCGCGCGGGGGGATGTTGCTCGACGAACGCGCCCAGGTTTGCGGCCATCGCAACGTTGTCCAGAAGCGTCTGCGGCGTGTCCCCCTTTTCGCGCGTCATCGTGGACGCGAAGATCACGATGGCGTCCCGATCGATGACATCCTCCAGCGGGCGCAGCGCCTCTGCCCGTCGAAGGTCAACTGTGCGCGATGAAAAGCCGACGACGTCCCGCCCGGAATCGTGGAGGTGCTGTTGCAGCGCCCTGCCGATGAATCCGGTGTGGCCGAGGATGACAATCCGTCCCATGGCCCCTCCCTCTAGGACGTCGCGAGCGATTCCCACTTTGCCGAAGACACCCGCAGCCGCGGATGCGAAACGATGAGATGCCACACGACCGCCTGAAAGGCCTCCGTGTGTGGCGTGACGGTCTGCGGGTTCACACTCGGGACCAGCACGCACGCATCCGCAACCTGGCCGGTAAAGCCGCCATCGCGGCCCACGATGCCCCACACCCGCGCGCCGACCTCCTTGGCCAGCTCGACCGCGCGCACCAGGTTGATGCTGACGCCCTTTTCCACATTGCCGCCGCCCACGGACAGCACCAGGATCCCGTCCCGAGGCCCTAACCGGCTCGCCTTGAGCCAGTTAGCGTAGGAGGTGTCCCATCCCTCGTCGTTAATGCGCGCCGTGATCTCGGAAACATTGTCGGACGGCGAGTAGGCCTCGATCCCCGCCAGCTTCCGAAAATCGTTCACCGCATGCGAGGCGTGTCCCGCCCCGCCTCCGACACCCAGGCAAAAGAGCCGTCCGCCGCGGTCGCGCAAGTCGACCATCTGCGCCACCAACCGCTCGATCGCCGCCGCGTCGAGCCGGTCCGCAATGGCCTTGACGTCGCTCAGATATCGGCGCACAAACTCCATATGTCACCCCGTCAGGCGGGAGAGGATCACGTCGACGGCTTCCCCAAGGTCGCCGACGCGCGCGTCGGCGGCGTCGCAGCCGCTGTAGGAACGGTCCAGCAGGATCGAAAAGCACCCGGCCGCGCGGCCCGCGCCGATGTCCCGCCACCGATCCCCGATCAGAAACGATTGCGCAAGGTCGATGTCGTGTTTGCGCGCGGCGGCCCGCAGCAGGCCCGGCTTGGGCTTGTGACAAGCGCACCCGTCCGTCGAGGCGTGCGGGCATACATAGATATCGCTCACGTGAACCTCGGTCCGCAGATGGGCATGCATTTGCTCAAGGGCGTGCGGGTGCAGCGCGCCGCGTGCGAGGTCCGGCTGATTCGTCACGACGATGCAGGTCAGCCCCGCCGCACGGAGCCGCTCCACCTGGCGGCCGGCCTGCGGGACCACGCGAAAGTCCTCGAGGCGCAGGGGCGCGTATGCACGGCCCCCGCGGACGATCTCCTCCACGAGGACGCCGTCACGGTCGAGAAAAACCGCGCGACGCCCCACGCTCATCCGGCGACCGGGCGGCCCATCGAGACGTACCGAAGTCCCTTCAGTTCGGCCCGACGATGCTCCAGAGCGCCCACGGGATCGATGACCAGCGGCCGCCTGAGGTTCCTGCCGAGCTCTGCGACATTCGCGGCGCCGAATTCATCCCAGTCGGTCATGATGAGGAGGCAATCCGCGCCGGCGGCGGCCTCGTCACGGTGCGACACGACGGTCACCCCATCCACCCGAAGCCGGCCGACCACCGGATCATAGGCCCGGAGCAGCGCCCGGCCGGCGAGATCTGAAATCACGCGGAGGGCCGGAGAATTCTTCACAGACTGCGTCCCCTTCTTGTACGCGAGTCCCCAGAGAGCGATCGTGGGCCGGGGCGTCTCCGGAAAGAGGAGCGTATCGAGCTTGTCGAGCACCCAGCGGATCCGCCGTTCGTTGTAAGCCGTGATCGCTTGGATAAACGAGGCGTCGCTGCCGTGGGCGGCCGCCAGCTCTGCGAGCGTCACGAGATCCCGCTCCAGGTTGCCCCCTGCGATCCCGAGCCCGGGCCGGATGTAGGCGGCCGGCCCGATCCGGGCGTCCAGCCGAAGAGCGGGAGTCACTTCGGACCAGTCGGCGCCGATTCGTTCGCACAGATCCGACAGCGTATTCGCGAAGGTCACCGCGCTCGCCAGATACAGGTTGATGGCGGTTTTCGTCAGCTCAGCGCTCTCATATCGCATCGGCAGGACTGGACAGTCGAACCGGCGCAGCCCCTGGGCGAGCGCCTCCGGCCATGGCTTCGCCGGATCCTCGCATCCCAGGATGATCCGCTCCGGGTGCAAATACCGCTCCACCGCTCGGCCGAGTACGAGGGTCTCCACCCAGTAGTAGACGCCGAGGTCGCGCTCGGGATACTCCGTCCGGACGCGGCCGGCAACCGCCCGCGTGAAACCCGCCGGTACCTGGCTCATGATGACCAGAGTCGCCTGCGGGCGGAGGTGGGGCAGGATTCGATCGATGAGCCTATGGATGGCATCGAGATCGCTCCGATTGTCCTCGGCCGTCGGCACATCCTGCGCGAGGATCACGAGCGGGCACTCCCGCAGCGCCGCGAAATCCGTGGTGAGCCTCAGCGAGGCACGGACCCCGTCCCAGAGCGATCCGAGTCCGGGCTCATGAATGGGCAGGCCGCCCCCGGCGAGCTCCTCGATCACCTCGCGCCTGGGATCCACGGCGATGACGGGCCCCCCGAGCGACGCCCAGCCGATGCCGCAGACGATCCCAAGGTGCGAGAGCCCGACGAAGCCGGTCGGTCTCGCCGCCACGGACGTCAACTCAACGGACATGACGCTGCGTGCAACAGAGTTCGGGACACCCACAAATCATTGTCGCACGAGGTCTGGCCGGCCGCCGCCATCGCCTCGAAGTGCACGATGTCGGCCGCCCAGGTCGGATCCGGCAGGCTCACCACGTCGCGCTCCTCCTCAGGCACGCCGCTTGGCAGGCGGCGACGCTGCACGACGAGCACGGTCGGCCCCCACTTGGTCAATCCTTCCATCTGCAGCGTGCCCCTCGAGCCGACGACCTCGATGGACCAACGGTTCTTCCACGATAAATAGCTGCACTCGAGCACCACGCGGCGATCCGCCGTCGCAAGGATACAGTGGTCGACGCCTCGGAGCTCATGCGCTTCCCGCGCCCAGACCAGAAACTCGGTCCCAAAGCGGCCGAACGCCCACCCGGCGAGGTCGATCAAGTGACTCGCCAAATCTTGCAACACTCCGAGATGATCATCCCGCCACGTTCCGGCGACGTTCGCCGCGGTCCCGTTGCCGTAGAACATGCGCACCCGATACACCGTCCCGACGGCCTCCTCGGCCAGCAACCGTCGAATCGCCACAACATGCGGCTCGAAGCGGAAATTGTACGACGTGTACCAGACGGCGCCGTTCGCCCGCGCCGTGTGTGCCAATCGCGCCGCGACGGACCCGTCGGGAAAGACGAGCGGCTTCTCGACCAGCACATGCTTACCACGATCCAGGAGGAACTCCAGTTGTGGAATCTTCACGTGATTCGGCACTGCAAGGACGGCGGCGTCGTAGCGGTCCGCGGGGCATGCCTCGAGGTCGGCGTAATCCGCCTCGGGATTGTACGGATCCACGGTGCCGATGCAGCGGTCGCCCAGGAGTGCCCGCCGCTTCGCTCCGATGTTCCCGTAGCCGACGACCAGGTACCTCATCGATACTGTACGTGCTTCTCGAGCGCATCGAGCTTCCGATGGACTTCTTCGGGTGTGACGGAAACGTTGCCCTGCCGCTCGCACGACACCCCCGCCGCGGCGGACCCGAGGATCGCCGCAATCACGATGTTCCCGGTGACGCGTTGCGCCAGCGAGGCGTAGGCGAGCAGCGCATCGCCTGCCCCGATCGGATCGGCCACGTGTTCGGCGAAACTGTCCACGGTGAAGAACTCGCGGGGCATGTGCCCCGGCGTCCGGTATCCTAACAACCCCCGCTCGCCCAGCTTGAGAATCAGCCAGCGGCACCGCGCCGCCTGAAACAACTTCAACGCGAGCGGCCGCACGACGGAATCCTGATCGCCGAGGGCGAACCGTGCCTCGCGCTCGTTGGGAGTCAACAAGTCGAACTCGGTGAAGTCTAAGATGTTGCCCCACCGGTTGCTGACCTGGCTGTCGGCAACGGTGAGCGCATCACGGGAAATGCTCTCGCGCAGCCGTCCGATCGTCTGGCGATTGAAGATACCGTGGCGGAAGTCGCTGAATACGACAATATCGGCCGCGGCGTCGCGCAGCGTCCGTCCAATCGCGTCGAGCGCGGCCTCGGACACCGTCCGGTTGTCCAGCCGGTCCACCTGGAGCATCTTGTACCCTTCGGCGAAGAACCGCTCCTTGTAGGTCGTCGGGCGCATCCGGTCGACCACCGGGAAGAGCCGCACACCGGCATTCCGCATCTCCCGCTCGACAAAGGCGCGCGGCTCATCGTCGCCCAGCACCGTGGACAGCGTCACATCGGCGCCCGTCGCGCGCATGTGCTTCGCCACCGCGGCGGCGCCGCCGGCGAACACATCCTTGCGCTCAAACCGGATGCTGAGCGTCGGCGACTTTGCGGTCGCCCCGAGGAGCGAGCAGTAACAATAGCTGTCGACGATGGTGTCGCCAACCACGTGCACGTGCTGTCCCTCGAACCGTTCGAGGGTCCGGCGCAGATCGTCGAAGCTGATTCGTTCCGACTCCATCAAAATCAGCAGTTTGTCGACGGCGATCCGGGGCGGCTGAGATTCGATGAGTGCCGAGGATGAATAGACGATGTCGCCGGGCGTAAAGAGCATCTCGCCGCCGTATGTCTTGAGCGCTTCCATCTCCTCGCGCGTCTTCGGGGGGATGCCGTTCGAAAAATATTCGTACCCTTTCGCGAAGTAGTCGGGCTGCAGATACAGGATATTGTCGATCGGCGTCGCGTTGTGGTCCACGATCACGAAATCGACCACCTCGAGGGCGGCAAGGTTCAGGGCCCGCAGTTCCTCGGGAACGTACGGGCGGTAGTTTGCCTTGGTGATCTCCAAATCGGTCGTAATGCTCGCGATCAGCAGGTCGGCCTTCTCCTTCGCATAGGTCAAATGCCGCAGGTGTCCCGGGTGCACAATGTCAAAGGCCCCATGGCACATGACGACCGTGCGGGCGCGCGGCCGTGGCCCGATCAATGCGGCGACTTCCTCGCGGGTCCTGATCTTTTGCCGATAGTCCGGACTCACGTGTTCCCCTCCCCGGTCGCGGGCTGCCGTCCGAGGTACTTAAACCACGTCGCGGTCGCGGCGTGGATCGCCTCCGGCGTCCAGACCGGCGCGTCCGCCCAGTAGTCGATGGCTTCGAGCATACGGGCCACTCCTTCTTCAAACGACACGCGGGGAGTCCACCCGAGCCGCGTTCGAATCTTGCGGATGTCCGCCCACGTGCAGTCTGGTTCCGCCGGCCGCTTCGGGACGTGCACCGTTTCGCCTCCGAGCAACTCGACGAGGCGATTGACGCTCTGCGGATTGCCCGCTCCGAGGTTGAATATCTCTCCGCTGTCGGTCGACTCCGCGGCCAAAACAAACGCGTTGGCCACATCCGTGACATACACGAAATCCCGCCGCTGGCTGCCGTCGCCCACGATCGTGAACGGCTGGCCCTTCAACTTTTGCGCCAGGAACACGCCGAACACCGCCCCGTAGGCGCCGCGGGTTCGCGCTCGCGGCCCGAAGGCATTAAAGATGCGGATCGACGTCACGGGCAACCCGTAGACCCGGCCCCAGTGAAGCACGGCGCACTCCCCGAGATACTTGCTCAGCGCGTACGGATACTCGGCGACAATGGGCGCGCTCTCATCGGTCGGCACGGGTGGACGCGATCCATAGCAGGACGAGGACGCGGCGTAGACCACCTTGCGCGCCCCGGCCCATCGCGCCGCCTCCAGCACGGCGAGCGTGCCGGTCACGTTGACACGCATGTAGTCGAGCGGACGCTCGATCGACGGCACGATGTCGCCGCGCCCCGCCAGATGAAACACGTAGTCGACGCCGGCAAACACCGGGGAAGGTGGGGCAAGGGCGGCGACGTCGATTTGGTGGAGCTGCACCCTCGAGTTCCGCCGGTGCCGGACCAGGTTGTCCGCCCGTCCCGTACTCAGGTCGTCGATCACGATGACGTCGAAGCCGCGATCGACAAGGAGATCCACGACGTGGCTGCCGATGAATCCCGCGCCGCCGGTCACAACAACTCTCACGACCACACCTGCCCCGGGGCGCCCCCCATGCACCCTTCAGCTCAGCTTCGACGCCTGGATCGTCTTGACGTTGTAGTAGCGGATGTCCTCGAGCGGGTCGGGAATCTTCCCGGCGCGAAACGCCCCGCACAGATCCCGCACGGCGTCCTCGACCGTCCGCTTCGGGACAAATCCGAGAACACGCTCGATCTTCTCGGACGACACGTGATAGGAGCGCAGATCGTTGCTCGTCGTCGTTTCGATCTCGATGGGCGCGAGGTTGGGCATCTCGCCGGTGACGACGGTCCGCACGATCTCGCCCAGACGCGCAATCGTTTGATTCTGATATGACGCGTTGAAGATCTGGCCGGCGATCGCCCGTTCCGGCATGTCGACCAGATCGACATAGAGATCCGTGATGTCGTCGATATGGATATTGGGCCGCTTCTGAGCGCCGCCGAAAATCGTGATCTTGCGCGTATTGACCGCAAGGTTGGTGAGGATGTTGACGCTGAGATCCAAGCGCAGCCGCGGCGAGTACCCGCAGATCGTCGCCGGACGGATGATCACGGTCGTGAACTCCGGCGACTGATACCGCAGCAGGATTGGCTCGCACAGCCCCTTGTACTTGTTGTAATCGGTGAGGGGGACGAGCGGGTGTTCCTCTGTCACCCGTTCGCTGTCGCTCACGCCGTACACGCTCGACGTGGAGGCGTAGATGAAGCGCCGCACGCCGGCCTGGCGCGCGATCGCGACAAGCGGCTCGAAGGCGTCGTAGTTGATCGACCGGCTCAACGCCGGATTCAGCTCGAAGCTGGGATCGTTGGAGATGCATGCCAGGTGAATCACGGTGTCGCATCCCGGCAGAATACGGCGTAGCAACGCTTGGTCGCGGATATCGCCGCGGACTTCCTCCAGCGCGCGGGTGTCCGAATATTCCGCGAACACCCGATCGCCGAAGAGATAGAGGTCGAGCACTCGCACGCGGTACCCGCGCCCGAGGAGTTTCGGGACGAGAACCGCTCCGACGTACCCCGCACCTCCGGTCACCAAGACGGTCCTCACGATTTCACGCGGCCTCCCATGTGACGGTCCGGAGTGAGCTCGGACGGTTCCCGTACGGCCGACGGGCCGGCGCGGTGAACGCGGAGCACCCACCACGTCCCCAGGATGGCGCGCAGCGCCGTCAGGATGTTAGGTAGCGTCACGGCCTTGGACTTCCCGAACGCCCGTTCCTGATGCACCAGGCCGACCTCCACATAGGTGCAGCCGCGGTCCAGCGCATGCAGCAGCATCTCCGCCAGGAAAAAGAAGCCCCGCGTGCGCGTCGGGAGCGCCCGCGCGAGGGCCGTCGGATAGACCGTGGGCCCCTGATAGTAGCGCAATCCTCGTCGAAACAGCAGGTTGATCAGCCCAGTCGATACGACGGTCAGCACACGGCGGTGCCAGGCCCGGGCCTCCTGGTTTGCGTGGTACGGCACGACAAGGTCCGCGGACCCGATCGCGCCGAAGATGGCGCGAATCGAGTCGGCGCGAATTTCGCGATCTCCGGGGATGAACGCGAAGTAGTCCTTGGTCGCGGCGTTGAGCGCGGTCCGATACCCGCCGGCCAACCCTTGCTTCGGGCGATTGTGAACGACGCGGATGCGCGGATTCGCTCGCGCGAGCCGATCCGCGACCTCGCCCGTCCCGTCGATGCTGCCGTCGTCGACGACGAGGACTTCGTAATCCGGGCAGGTGTCCGACGCAGCCTCGACGACGTCCCGAACCGCCCCCGCCACGTTCTTGGCCTCGTTGTGCGCCGGGACGAAGATCGTTAACGATGGCGTCCGCACGCTGGCCTCGTTCCTCAATACGGCCCGGGGAAGCGCGCCTGGACGTCCGCGAGCGCCCGGCTCGTCGTCGCCGTCAACTCGAGCACATCGAGGCACGCACGCACGATGGTCATGGGCGTGGGATGAAATGCCTCCTCGAGCGGGCGGGACACGGGCGCGGGACAGTCGAGCGGGGTCACCCGGCGCACCGGAGCCTTGAGACACGCGTGACCGTGCTCCGCCGCGAGCGCCGCCACCTCGGCGGAGAAGCCGTACATGGCCCAACTCGTGTCGGCGACGATCAATCGTCCCGTCTTGCGAAGGGATTCGAGGATCGTGCCGGTGTCGAGGGGCCGTAGACTTCGAGGGTCGATCACTTCCGCGCTGATCCCATGCTCGGCCAGCAGATCCGCCGCGCGCGCCGCCTCGTACGCCATGAGCGACGCGCCCACGATCGTCACGTCGGTGCCTTCCCGCACGATGCGGGCTTTGCCGAACGGGATCGGAACCGGCTCTTCCGGGACATCGCCTTCGAGCTCGTACAGGGCCCGGTTTTCCAACAACACCGCGGGCGTATCCTCACGAAGCGCCGCCACGAGCAGCCCTTTGGCGTCGGCGGGCGACGCCGGCACGGCGACGTGCAAGCCGGGAAAATGCGCGAAGACGGATTGGAGGCTCTGGGAATGCGTCGCTCCCTGTCCCCAGCCCCGTCCAACGATTCCGCGAAAGACGACGGGAACGCCGCGTTTCGCCTGGTACATGTACTTCCACTTGGCCGCCAGGTTCATGATCTGGTCGAACGCCAAGAACATGAAGTCGTTCCTCGGGTGGACCACGACCGGCCGTTTCCCCATCGCCGCCGCGCCGATCGCGATCCCGGCGAACGCGTTCTCGCAGTTTGGAATATCGATCACGCGCGCGGCCCCGAACCGTTCGAAGGCGGCCCGGGTGGTGCCGAAGATCCCTTTGAAGTCGTCGACGCCAATCCCCGTGATGATAACCGCGGGGTCGCGCTCCATGCACTGCACCAGACCCTGACTGATCGCTTGCCAGTACTTCAGGCGTTGCACACGGTGCCTCCCGTGGGTCGCAGCCGTGACCTCGGCCGCTCGATTGTACGATCCTCGTGCGGGGCGGAGAGCTGGCGGCGAGTCGCGCGCACGAGCAGCGGGGACGTCAGTACGTGCCTTCCAGAATAGCCTCAGGCCGCGGGAACGGACTGCGCCGCGCGGTCGCCACGGCCGCGTCGACCTCGCGGCGGAACTCCTGACGCCACGCTTCCACGTCCGCGGGCGTGCACAACCCTCGGGCCAGACAATGCTCGGTCAGCCGCTTGATCGGACAGCGCGCCATCCACTGCTCGACCTCCTCCTTCGTGCGATAACCGCGATCGTAGTCCCAGAGCGGCCCGACGTGTTCCCGCCAGCGGTACGTGGCGCACTCGAGGAAGTACGGTCCCTTTCCACTGCGGCAGTGGTCCGCGGCTCGCGACGCTGCCTGCCGCACCGCAAGGACGTCGTTCCCGTCGACATGTTCCGTGGTGATGCCGTAGGCGCCGACCCGCTCGTAGATCGACCGGCCCGCCGGTTGACGCACGGCGAGCCCGCTGTGTGTGGAATAGAGATTATTTTCGCACACGAAGAGGACCGGGACGCGGTGCAGCGCCGCGAAGTTGAGACTCTCGTGAAAGATGCCTTCCTCCACCGCGCCGTCGCCAAAGAATGCCACGGCAATCCGTGGCGCGTGATCCATTGCGAACGCCCACGCCGAGCCGACCGCGACCGCCAGCGTCTGCCCCAAGATGGCCGAGGAGGCGATCACGCCCACCTCCGGTTGCGCCAAGTGGACCGACCCGCCGCGCCCGCGCGCCGTCCCGATCTCGCGGCCGTAGAGCTCGCCGACCATGCCCAGCAGGCTGCCGCCCTTCGCGAGATAGTGGGCATGACACCGGTGGCCGCTATAGATCACGTCGGCGCGCCGCAGGGCCGCGCAAACGCCGACGGCGACGGCTTCCTGTCCGATCGAAAAATGCGTCGGCGTCCGCATCTCCTGCTCGGCGTACAAATCCGCCAGCGTCTCTTCGACACAGCGAATCCGCAGCATCGCACGGAGGAGCTCGCACTCCGGCACGCCTGGACGCTCGGCGGCACGGGGAACTACGGCCCCGGAGTGGGACTCTTGGACCTCAGACACCTGCAGCCTCCATCTTGGACAGCGCTTTTCGGCCGTCGTCGAGGAACCCGCGCACCGTATCGCGGGAATACCGGTGATCCAGGAGTTTCCCCAGAAACGCGGGCGGCACCGTGATGACGTGAGCACGGGCCAAGGCAGCCGCCTGAACGTCGAAGACCTGGCGAATACTTCCGACGATGATGCGGCTCGGGTATCCCCAGTACGCCAGCCACTCCGCGGTTGCGCGGATCACGGCGCTCGCGTCATGGCCTTCGTCGGAAATCCGGCCGGCGAACAAGCTCACGTACGTCGCGCCGACCTTCGCGGCCATGGCGGCCTGACCGAAAGACAGACACGCCGTCACGTTGACGCGGATTCCCTCGGTCTCGAGTGTTCGGACGACGCGCAGGCAGGGATTCCCAGACCGATCGATGACCGGGATCTTCACGACTATATTCTCCGCAATACCGGCCAGCGTTCGCCCCTGGCGCAGCATCTCATCGGGGTCGTCGGTCGTGACCTCCACGGACAGCGGAAGAGGGTGAATCAACTTTGCAATCTGGCGCGCGCCGAGCGTCAGATCATAGACGCCGTCGGCGAGCATGATGGAAGGATTGGTGGTGACTCCGTCCACCAACCCTTCGTCGAGCCAGCGCCCGATCTCCGACATGTTCGCGGAATCCAAGAAGATCTCCATGCCGCGTCTCGACCCATCATGGGGCATAATCAGCACCTCGCTTTCGGCGGCTCGATCGGTTGGGCATGCGAGTCGGCGTCTCCCCCGCATGAGCGGCCGGTGGCGTTCGGTTGCGGTACCGATACGTCCGAACGGGCCCTCGGTACCGGTCTCGCGGGTACTTGCAGCGAGACCGTACGGGTGTGCCGGATTGCCCGATACGTTTCGCGGGCCCGTTTCCGCTTCCTGCCTTCCCGGTACCACGACGCGGAAAAGGATCTCCCTCAGCGCCGCAGTACCTGTGTCCGCGTGATCTCGCCGCATCCTGCGAGCACGGTCGTCCCGGAAGCGCCGGGTCAACGATGATGCCACGACCGCAACGCCGCGTTCCGCCGGCAGACCTTGCCTGTTTGGCGGCGCTGGCATGCCTGCTCGTGCTGCCGTCGCTGGGCCGGGGAGACCTGATCGGGGGTGGCGAGCTCACTCACCACTTCTACCGGTTGCTGTTCGTTGCAAGACAGATACGATCCGGGCACCTGCCGTTGTGGAACCCGTATCTTGCGTCCGGCTACCCGGCAGTCGCCGATCTCCCGACGGGATTCTTCTATCCGCTGACGGTTCCACTGCTCGCCGTGCTTTCGGTGCACGATGCCATCAACACCGGGATTGTCGTGCATCTCGTGCTCGCCGGCGCATTCATGGACCTCTATCTCTTGGGCCTCGGGCTCACTCGTCCGGCGCGCCTGGTGGGGGCCGCAGTGTACATGCTCGCGGGCTACACGGGTACCCGCCTCATGGCCGGGGAGATCCAGCGGGTGGAAGTGTACGCATGGACGCCGTTTCTTTTCTATCTCATCGACGGGATCACCGATGGGCGCCGCCGGGCCGGCGCCGCGCTGGTCGGTGGCGTGGTCCTGGCATCGCAGTTCCTGGCCGGCGATCCCCAGACGTTTGTCTACTCCACGATGGCGGCCGCCGCGTACGCCGCCAGCCGGGCGTTGAAGGTTCGCGGGCAGGGCGGTGTGCGAGCCAGCGCGATTGTCGTGATCTTGTTGTTCATGTTCGGCATCGCCGCGCCCCTCGTCGCGGTACAGTATCTCCCGTCCTCGCAAGCCCTCGCCCTGGCGAACCGAAGCAGCCCCGAGCCGGACTTCCCCTTCATCGGATCGATCCCGCCGGTCGGGCTGGTCTCGTTTGTCGCGCCGTTGTTCTTCGGAAACGAGCATACGAATTGGGGCGAATCGCTCGAGCGTGAGTTCTACTTTCACTCCTCCACGCTGTACGTAGGCTTCTTCACGCTCGCGCTGATCGCGGCGGGTATCGTCACGCGTTGGGACCGCTGGCATGTCAGGTTTTTCGCCTTCTTCGGCCTCGGCGTACTCTGGATTGCGCTCGGCAAGTACGGGCTCGTCTACCGCGCCGTGCAGTACGTTCCGATTCTCCGCGATCTCAAGAACATCGAGGACATCAACGCCCTCGTACCGCTCAGTGCGGCCGTGCTCGCCGGCGTCGGCTTCGACGTGTTCCGGGCGCGTGATACCGCACCCGCACTGTGGCCGCGGACGTTCAAGATACTGCTTCGCTGTCTCGGCGCAGCCGTGGTTCTTGCGGCAGCGACGCTCGTGGCGCGCCGGGGGATCCTGAACGACGCGGCGGTCAGGGCCCGATTAGTACCTGCCGTGGAAGAGAGCGCCGCGTTCGCCTTTGTCATGTTGGGGATCAGCTTTGGACTGCTCCACCTCCGCGCCCGGTGGCCGACCGGCTCCGCCCGCACCGCCGCGGCCGCGGCGGCGTTCGTCATCGCGGATCTCCTCGGGTTTGCGCTGCCGCTCGTCAATACCGGCACCGACATGCGAAGCTCCGCCGCCGATGAGGCGGTGGAGCGCTACCTCGAGCGCGACCGGTCCGACTACCGCGTGTACGGGCTCGGAGATCGCGCCGTCGCCGCGGAGGTTCAAGAGGTGCAGGGTGAAGTGGGATTGCTCTCCGCACGGTACAGTGAGTACACGAACTTCATCCAAGGCTATCCTATCTGGAATTTCTCGAACCGCCCGGCGGGCCCGCACGGCGTCCTGCTCCGAGGCCACTTCGACTCGCCGCTCATCAGCTTGCTGAACGTGAAGTACGTCGTCGATCGGTCGGGAATGCTCCCGCCGCTTGCGGCGCCGTGGTTACCGACCGAGGTCGCCCCGGGCGTCACGGTATACCGGAATACCGCGGTGGTTCCCCGCGCGATCCGCTCGGAGAGCTATCGCGTGCTGACGGATCGTCTGGAGATTCTGCGGACCTTGAGCCGGCCGGGTTATGATCCGCGCCGCTATGTCATACTGGAGCAGCAGCCGACGGCCGGCCCAACGCTCCGCCGCGCCACGCAGCCCCCCGACCCGGCGTCCCGCGTCGCGATTACCTCCTATCGTCCCGACGGTGTGGTACTCCACGTGGTGTTTGGGAGCGCCGGGTTCCTCGTGCTCAACGACCTCTACTACCCTGCGTGGAACGCATCCGTCGATGGGCGTTCAACGCCGGTCTATCGGGCCAACTACCTGTTCCGCGCGGTCTTCGTACCGGCCGGCACGCACACCGTCATCTTTGCGTATCACGACCGCCGGTTGGTCATAGGCGGTCTCGTGAGCGGCAGCACGCTCTTGGTCGGCATTCTGGTGTGGTGTGTGGACCGGCAGAGGGAACGCGCCCGCACGCGCGGATCGTCCGGGCAGACTCCGCGCGTTCCGGCCGGCGGCGTGTGAAGGAGAACGTCACCCGTCCCGGGCGACGCGATCACGGGCTGCACGAGGCCCGGCCCCGACCCAAAACAGGACGACGATCATCACCACGTACAACTTCAACATGAGGGCGTAGTCCGCGAACGCGTTGAACTGCACAAACGTGAGCACAAAAAACGTGTAGAGGACCACCCCGGAGATCGACGGCGCCGCGCGTCCGATGCACCACGCATAACAGACGCGGCTCAGCATGCCTTCAGCCCACATGCCGGCCAGAACGCCGCCGAGCCAGAAATCCTGATACATCTCTCCCAGACGGGTCGGTCCCACCGATGTGATCGTGTCGGCGGGCTGGATGAGGCCGTAGCGGTGGGCAAACTCGACCCCGCCCACCTCCGAAACGGGCTTCTGCATCACGAATCGCGGCGGCGCCAACGACACGACGAATGCTTCGAGGCTCCGTCCCAGATCGAATGGCCACGGCGACGGCGTCCAGCGCACGATCGCGGACACGATGCCGACCATGTTGAGCCGCTCCACCACCGTGCGGAACGACGCAACGGCGTATCCGACACCGGAGAGGCTCCCAAGTTGCGTCATCGCCGCCTCCGCGGCCCGGCGGAGGGTCTGGACCGACGTGAATGAAGGGTGCGCGTTGTTGATGTCGACGCTCTCCGAAACGGCCATGCGGTAGGCGTTCTCGGCGGGGAACACGAACAACCCAACCACAAGGACGAGCGCGACGAGCGTCGACCAGCGAACGCGGCCGAGCACGTAGTATGCGCCGATCAAGGGAATGGCGAGCGCCATCAGCAACGGCTGCCGCGTCCCGGTCGGAACGGTATACGCCAATTCCAGCACCAAGAGGGCCAGAAAGGCGGCCCGCCAACCGGACGACGACCGCCCCCGCCGGACGTCCGCGAAGTATCGGGCGGCGGCGCAGGCCAGCGCAACGAGCGCGAACTGGCCCACCCATGCCACGGCCGTTGAAAACTGCAGGCCCACCTGGGTCCGGAAGCCGTGCAGATAGCCTCCGCGCACGATCACGAGCAGCTGAGCGGCCCACCCTGCCAGGGCCAGTCCTCCGACCACGACCATCGCACGTTGAGTGTCCCACCGCCGCGGCAGTGACGGCAACGCCGAGGCGATTCTGGCTCCCGGCCCCAGATAGTAACCGAGGAACCATGCGCCAAGACCTAGGGCGGCGACCGCGAGCGTGATCGGGAACCACGCAACGGACCGGCTCGCATCAAACTCCTGTCCGAATGCGAGCTCCATCACGGCGGCGAGCGGGTATCCGATGAAGAAGAACAATCCTAGCAACACGGGCGGCTCGAAGATGTCGACCCGTCCCCGTGCCAATCCGATGGCGACGGGCAGGAACGTCAGCGCAGCGGTGACCGCGGCCGTCAGCCAGAGAGCAATCTCGGATGGTTCGGTCACGGCGCCGTATACGAGTGCGAGCGCGGCGCAAGACACGACCGAGGCAAGGACGCCGATCCTGCCCAGGGCGACCCGCGAGCTACGGAGCGCGTTACCCGCGGGGTCCACGCACGGCCTCGCTTACCAGGGCGCCCGTCACGCCGAAAATGACCCCGGCCACGATGCCGAAGAGAATGTACAACGATCGGCCGGGGCTCACGGGAGCGTTTGGGACGCCGGCCGGGATCACGAGCCGGGCCCGCACCGCGCCTGGAGCACCGAGCAAGTGCAGCAGCATGAGTCGAGCCTGCAGGTCCCGGTACACCATGCTGGCCGCCTGATAACGAAGCGGCGCCAACGCGTCAGGAGCGGTGGTCCTCCGCGCCGCGTCCTGCTCGGCGACCACCAGCGCCCGGGCTCGTCCGATCAACTCCTGCACGCCATCCGCCATGGAGGGAAGCTCAGCTTGAATGACCTCCACCGCCCGCGCATTGAGCACGCTTGCCGCGGCGTTGGCCAGCCGTTGCGCACGGTCGGGGGAAAACGAAGCCACCGCGGTCTCGAACGTGTCGGTGCCGCCGGCCGCCGTCACGCCGATGCTGGCCTGCAACTGACCCGTCGTCAGGCGCCCGCGGAGACCGGCGCTGTCGATGATCCTCGCCAGCACGTCGACCTGCCCGAGCCACGCCTGGAGGACCGATACATCGAGCGACGGGATGTCGGCGCTCCCGTAGGTATTGGGCACCTGTACACGAAACAGCGCGACCGCTCTATAGAGTGGCGGCGAGGTGACCCCGAGCAACACTGCGCCGAGCACGCACACAATGAAAATTACCGCGGCGGTCTTGACGTTGCGCGCGAGAACGCGCCAGAATTCAGCGGCGGTCATGAGCGTCTCCGCTCCGCGAGCGGCCGTCGGGGTGGTCTCATCGGACTTGTCGGGCATGAACCTCAACTCCCCTTCGATACCAGGACGTCGTATAGGCGGTCACCTGGACAGCGCGGCGCACGGCGAGGTAGAGAACATGGCGCCAGCAACAAAGTTTCGAGAATAGGCTGGCAACGCACGGGAGGGGAAGTTCTCCGCCCGCCAGAATAGTCCTCGCGCGATGTCGTTGCCGATAGGCACGCAGACCGCCGGCAGTGCTCACCGCGTTCTGCTCGTCGATACGACCCAATACGAACCCACGACTCCACTGTTTCTCGACGCCCTGCGTGAGGGCAATGCCCCGTACCGGTTTCTCGACGAGGGTCCGTTCCTGCGGCCGCTCGACCGCTCCATCGTGCACAAAATCGCGTACCGGTTGGCGGGTCGGCGTCCGCTCACCGCCGCGGCGCTGAATCGCGCCCTGATCGCCGCGTCCGCCGCATTCCGGCCGACGGTCGTCGTTGTCGTGAAGGGAGCCTACGTGCGCCCGCGCACGCTGGAGCGGGTGAAGGAGACCACCGGCGCCCTGCTGATCAACTACGCAACCGATGATCCCTTCAATCCTGTGCATACCACCCGGGATTTGCTGCGGGGCATTCCGCACTACGATCTCTACGCGTGCACTAAACGGGCGATCATGGCGGACGTCCGGCAAGCCGGGTGCCCGCACGCCGAGTTCGTGCCCTTTGGCTACAAGCCATCGGTGCACTTTCCGGAAGCTCCCTCCGGCCCCGAGGAAGCGGCGCAGTTCGCGAGCGACGTCGTATTCATCGGCGGGCTCGACGCCGATCGCGTCCCCTACGTCGACGCGTTGCTGAGCATTCCCGGCATCTCCATCGCGCTGTATGGCGGATACTGGCAGCGCCTGGCGCGAACCCGGCCGTTTGCGAGGGGTTTTGCGGTGGGCCGCAGTTACCGGCTCGCCCTCGGCGGGGCCAAGATCTGCCTGTGTCTGGTCCGGCGGGCCAACCGTGACGGCCACGTCATGCGGACGTTCGAGATTCCGGCGTGCGGTGGCTTCATGCTTGCCGAGCGCACGGACGACCACGTGCAGCTGTTTCGGGAAGGGCGCGAGGCGGCGTTCTTCGGCTCTCCCGCCGAACTCGCGGACAAAATTCGATATTATCTGGCGCACGACACGGAACGGCAGGCCATCGCGCGCGCGGGAATGGAGTACGTCCGCGCGCACCACCACACGTACACCGACCGGCTCCGCGAAATGTTGGAACACCTGGGCCGGGCCAAGCCGGCGCCCGATGTGTCACCGAGCGCCGACTGATGGACGCTGCGCCGTCGCGATGACGGCTGCAACTTCGGCGCGAAGGCGGTCCACCGTGAATCGCTCGGCGACCCAACGGCGGCCGGCTTCGCCCATGCGTTGCCGGAGTTGCCGGTCCTGGGCCAGGCGTGCGATCGCCCCTACCAACGCGCGCCGGTCGCGGCCATCCACGACGACGCCTGTCGTGCCGTCCAACACAGCTTCGGGCGCGCCGCCCCCGGCGCCCGCGATGACCGGGCGGCCGAACGCGGCCGCCTCGAGATAGACGATCCCAAATCCCTCGCCCGTCCAGCCATCGGGGCGCAGTTCCGCCACGGATGGCATGACAAAGATGTCGCTGTCGCGATACCAGGACGCCAGCTCCTCGGCCGGCACTCTGCCCGCGAACAAGACCAGATCCGACACGTGCCGGTCGCGAGCCATCGACTCAAGGCGGGGGCGGTCATCGCCGTCGCCTACGATGACGTACCGCATCGGGCCTGCCGCCGCGGCGGCATCAGGAAGCGCGTCAATCACGGCGTCGCACCCTTTATACCGCTCCTGGGCCGACAGCCGCGCCACCGTCAGGAGCGTCACGGCATCCGGGCTGCGTACGGCACCGTCCTGCACGCGGGCCCGCTGGAGCAATACCGGATCGACCGCGGGATGAATCACGCTGACCCGAGCCTCGGAGACATGATGCTCGCGGACCACCGCGCGCGCCGTGAAGCGGCTCACGGCCACCACGCGCGCGGCCCGCTGAAGCGCCACGCGTCGCCTCGGACCAAGGGCGCCCCATACGTCGATACCGTGCACTAACACCATGTACGGTGTCCCCACCAAGCGGCGCAGGACCTGCGCGACCGGAGCGGTGGCGACGTGGCCGCACAGTACAAGATCGTAGCCGCGGCCGCGGCGGAGCGCGTCGGCCACGAAGCGCATCTGCGACGGCACCGTCGAGCGCGCCGCCACGTGCCCAAGGTATCGCACCGGGGAATCGTGCCCGGAGACGTCGCCTTCGAGAAACGAAAGGACCTCGACGTCCGCTCCGGAAGCGGCGATCGCTTCCGCGAACGTACGGGTGTACGCCTCCGCGCCACCGAGCCCGAAGTACTTCGTAGCAAGTACTAGAAGGCGCATGCGAACGACGCCCCGCCGGCGAATTCGCGGGCCGGCATTAGACGGCGAAGAATTCGGGGAAATCCGTCACGCGATCAGCGCGCGGCGGCCGCCGACGACACCGATCCATCGAGCGAGCACGACCACCGCCCACAGACGCGACCAGTGACTCTGTCCGCGCTCCACGCGGTCTCGGAGGCGGACAACGGCGGCAGGCTGAAAGAGACCGGCACCGTCGCTCAGAACGCCGTCGACGCGCTCGCGGAGCGGCCCCCGCAGCCACTCGCCGATCGGAAACGTAAACCCGCGCTTCGACCGCCCCACTTCCGGCGGCAGCTGGTCGCCGAGCGCGCGCAACAGCAGCCACTTCGGCGGATGTCCATTTACGCGCAGGCGGCCTGGGAGCCGCGCTGCAAATTCCACAAGGGGGTGATCCAGAAATGGAACGCGGACCTCCAAACTGTGCGCCATGCTCATCACGTCCGTGTCCCGCAGGAGCTGGTTGTGCATGTAGCCTCGCAACTCGAGCACGCTCGTCGCTGCCACCGGATCGTCCGGCACGTCGGCGGCGAGCGCCCCGATTGCCGCGGCGGCATCGAATTGCTCGCACGCCTCGTGGATCGGCCCGGGACGCAGCAGATCCGTCACCTCGCCCCGGCTGAGAAGGCCGCGAAGCGTGAGGTACGCGGACCGGACCGTCGGGGGCAGAGCGAGCCCCTCCCGCAGCTTCGCGGATCGCGGAGACCGGACCGCACTGAGCGCGGACATAAGGAGCGGTCTCGCGAAGGGAACACGACCCGCCACCCGCTGCCAGACGAGCAGCTTCGGCAACCGCCGGAACGATGAGTAGCCGCCGAACAACTCGTCGCCGCCGAGCCCCGAGAGCGCCACCACTGTGCCCGAACCGCGGGTCACCTCGGAAACATAGTAGGTGTTGACGCCGTCCACGGTCGGCTGGTCCATCGCGGCAACGATGCGATCGAGGTCAGCCGCGAGATCCCCGCCGGTCACCGTTCTCGCGGTGTGCTCCGTCTCATAGCGAGCGGCGACCCGCGCCGCGTCTGCTCCCTCGTCGAACTCCACTTCGGGAAAGGTGATCGAGAACGTGCGCACGTGCGCGTGCCCGGCCTCGCGCATCGCGGCGACGATCGCGCCGGAATCCACGCCGCCGCTCAGAAACACGCCGACCGGCCGGTCGCTCACGAGATGCCGCGCCACGGCATCCACGAAGCGGTCGCGCAGCTCCCCGGCGGACGCCTCGGTGTCCCCTGACGGTCCCGCATCGGGCGCCGGAACCTGCCAGTATGGGCGCGGGGTCACCTCGTCGCCGTCGCCCAGAACGAGCGTCGTGGCGGGGGGCAGTTCCTTGACCCCGTCGAAGGCCGTCAGGGGACCGGGCACGGAGCCGAGACGGAGGAACGCGGCGACCGCCACGGGATCCACGGGGAGCGGACCAGGCAGGGCCGCCCTGATGGCGCGGATCTCAGAGGCGAACAACCAGCGGCCGCCGTTGCGCGTGTAGTAGAGCGGCTTGATCCCCAGCCGGTCCCGCGCGAGCAGCAGACGCTCGGTGCGGCCGTCCCAGATGGCGATCGCGAACATCCCCCGCAGCCGGCGGATCGCGTCGACCCCATCGCGCAGGTAGAGCGCAAGCACGACCTCGGTGTCGGAGTACCCCGCAAACCGCCGTCCCTCGCGCTCGAGCTCCCGGCGCAGGTCCTGGAAGTTGTAGATCTCGCCGTTGTAGGTGATGGCCACCTGGCCGTCCTGAGCGAACATCGGCTGGTGCCCCGCAGGCGAGAGGTCGATGATCGCCAGCCGGCGGTTCCCGAGCGCCACCCGCCCGGCCGGATCCGCCCACACGCCTTCGTCGTCCGGGCCCCGGTGCGCGAGCGCTACGGCCATCCGAGCGACGGAGGCGCGGAGCCGCTCAGGATCTGCGCCGCGCGGCTCGTAGATCCCGCAGATCCCGCACACGCTACGCCCGGCTCCCCACGCGGGCGGCAAACCACTCGAGCGTTCGTTTGAGCCCTTCTTCGAGGGGCACCCGGGGCTCCCAACCGAGCAGCGCTTTCGCCCGCGTGATGTCGGGGCGGCGCCGCGCCGGATCATCCTGCGGCAACGGACGAAACACGATCTCGCTCCGGCTGCCGGTGATCGCGGTCACGCGGCGGGCGAATTCGAGGACGGTGATCTCCTCGGGGTTGCCGAGGTTCACCGGATCGTGGATATCGGAGCGCACGAGGCGTACGATGCCCTCGATCAAGTCCGTGATGTAGCAGAAACTGCGCGTCTGGCTGCCGTCGCCGTAGACGGTGAGCGGCTCGCCGCGCATCGCCTGCGTCAGCAGCGTGGGGACCACGCGCCCGTCGTCCGGCCGCATCCGGGGTCCATACGTATTGAAGACGCGAACGATCGCCGTGTTGAGACCGTGGTACCGGTGGTACGCCATCGTGATGGCCTCGGCGAAGCGTTTCGCCTCGTCGTAGCATCCGCGCGGGCCGATCGGGTTCACGTTGCCCCAGTAGGTCTCGGGCTGCGGGGAGACCTCCGGATCGCCGTACACCTCGGACGTGGACGCCAGGAGAAACCGGGCCCCCTTGGCCTTGGCCAATCCGAGCGTGATCCACGTGCCCAGCGCGCCGGCCTTGAGGGTCTTGATCGGGTGCGTCAGGTAGTCGACGGGGCTCGCGGCGCTGGCAAAGTGCAGGACATAGTCGACCGGCCCCGCGACCTCGATCGGTGTCGTGATGTCGTGCCGGCGAAATTCGAAGCGCGGATCGGAAATATGGGCGAGGTTGTCGGCGCGGCCGGTGAGCAGGTTGTCCACGCAGAGCACGTGCGCGCCGTCGGCCAGGAGCCGGTCGCACAGATGCGACCCGATGAACCCCGCGCCGCCTGTCAGGACAACCCTCATCGCCCCATCCCGGCGTAGTGGAACCCGTGGGCCCGCGCCTTCGCCGGATCGAGGATGTTGCGGCCGTCGACGATGACGGGGCGGCGCATGAGCGAGCGGAGCCGCATCAGGTCGAGCCGCTGAAACTCTTCCCACTCGGTCAACAGCACCACGGCATCGCTCCCGCGGCACGCCTCGTACGGCTCGTCGTAGTATGCGACCGACGGCAGCAGGCGGCGGGCGTTCGGCTCGGCCACGGGGTCGTAGGCCCTGACCTGCGCGCCCTCGCGCAGCAGGCGCTCGATCACGCACACGGACGGAGCCTCGCGCATGTCGTCCGTGTTCGGCTTGAACGCCAGGCCGAGGACGGTCACGACACGGTGCGACAGCACCCACAGCGCGTCCTTGAGATGCCGGATCAACAGCTCGCGTTGTCCCTCGTTGACACGGGCGACTTCCTGGAGCAGGCGAAAATCGTAGCCCGCCTCGTGCGCGATGCGCACGAACGCGGCGACGTCCTTGGGGAAGCACGATCCGCCGTACCCCACGCCCGCGTTCAAGAAGGCCCGCCCGATGCGCGCGTCGTGCCCCATGCCCTCCGCGACCAGCTTGACGTCCGCGCCGACCCGCTCGCACACGTTGGCCACGGCGTTGATGTACGAGATCTTCATCGCCAGAAACGCGTTGCTGGCGTGCTTGATGAGTTCCGCCGTCGCCAGGTTGGTCACGAGGATCGGACAGTCGAACGGGCGGTAGACGTCACGCAGGAGCCTCTCCGCCCGCTCGCTCGTGACGCCGATCACGATGCGGTCCGGATGCATGAAATCGTAGATCGCCGACCCCTCCCGCGTGAATTCGGGATTGGAGGCGATGTCGAACGGCACCGAGCCGCCCGTCAGCAGCATGATCTGATCCCGGATGCGCTCGCCGGTGCGCACGGGGACCGTGCTCTTCTCGACGATCACCCGGTAGTCGCGCAGCGATTCCGCGATGGTCTCCGCCACGGCGGCGACCGCCGTGACATCCGCGTCCCCGCTCTCGAGGGACGGCGTGCCGACCGTGATGAAGATGACCTCGGACTCCCGCACCGCCTCGGCGGTGTCCGTGGTAAACCGCAGGCGCCGGTGCTCCGCGCCACGCGCCAGCAGCTCCTCGATCCCGGGCTCAAAGATGGGGGACCGGCCGGCCTGCAGCGCCCGGATCCGCTCCTCATCCCGATCGACCCCGATCACCTGGTGTCCCAGGTCAGCGAAACACGCGGCGGTAACCAGCCCGACGTACCCGGTGCCGATGACGCTCAGTCGCATGGCACTGTCTCGCTCCCGTTGATCACCGTGGTCACCGGCCCATCTGGCCTCTGCGTATGCTGCCCCATGGTATCATCCTCCGGCCGGGCACGCAATTTGGTCCCGCTGGGGAACCGCCGCCCACGACCTGGCTCGCCGGATCGATACCCGGCCTCTGCCTGCCTGTTCGCACGGCGTCGCGGGCGCACAACGAAGCCGCAATCGCGACCACGCCTGGGCCACAATCGTGCGCACGTTTGGCCGTGCCCCGGCGACGGTCCCAATGTCGCCGTGCCACTCGACCGCGACGTGTTCACGGTCAGCATCTGGAAACGACGCGGAGGTCGGTACCAGGAACCGCGCCACACGACGCCCTTCGATCCTCCGTCCGCGCACCCCGGTAACCACCGGCAGGGTGTGATCGTGTGGATATCCGACGGATCGAGGAAGCCGCAGCAGTTACCGTGCACTGGCCGGCGTCTTCTGCCGGCTTATTTTTCCACAAAGCGCATAGCACAAACTTGTGCGTCGGCGCTCCACCTTGCGCTCGGGGACGTCCGCGAGGCGCCATGGCGATTCATCTCGACGCTGCCCGCCCATCCGGTGGCCGGGCCGAGTGGGACCCGCCGTTAGGGCGGCACCACCACCAGCGCCAGCAACAACCACGCGCCCGCGCTCGTGCTGATCGAGAACAGCGTGTTGTCCGCCAGCTGATCGACCAGCAGCCCGAGCCACAGCGCGCCGATGACGGCGCGGTAGGGATCGACCCCGGGCGGCACGGCGCGCCCGTTTCGCCGCCACGCCCGGGCCGCCTCGACCCCGACCCAGCAGGCGGCGAGCAATCCGAGCAGCCCCGTCTCCACCGCCAGGTTGAGGCCCATGTTAAACGCGAACGGCTCCGGGCTCATGGCGGGGCTCTTTTGCCGGTCGTACGCGGTCTCGAACGTGCCGAACCCGGTGCCGAGGAGCGGCCGCTCCGCGATCATCCGAAGCGACGTTTCCCAGATCTGGACGCGGTTGCCCGTCACGTCGCTCATCGTGTACCGGACGCGGGACATGAGCTGCGGAGAGGCGGCGACGAGCAGGACGAACGCCACAAGCCCCGACGCCAGCAGCGCGGCGGCGACGCGGGGCCGGCCGCGCAACTCCCGCCAGACGAGGAACACGATCGCCACCAGCCATCCGGCAATCGAGGCGCGCGACGCGGTCGCCAGCAGCGCCATGAAGCCGATGGCGCTCGCGACGGCCCAGAGGGCCCGCTCCGGGCCCCGGCTGCGAAACGCGAGTCCCAGGCCGAGCACGCTCCCGAGCATCATGGTCGTGCCGAGGCCGTTCGGGCCGACCCCGTGGAAGATCTCGGCCCGCTCGGGAACCACTTCGCCGCCGTTGAGCCGGATCGGGTGGCTCAGGCTGTAGGCGAGCCCGGCCAGACCGGTCACCGCCGACCCGGCCGCCCAGGCCCGAAGTAACGGTCCCCGGACCGCAGGGTCGCGCCGCAAGAGCCACGTCAACCCGCCGAGGTAGACGAGGCCCGACAGGATGAGCGCCAGCGTAACAACGGCGGCCACGGAGCGGTACGGAGAGAGCAGCGCCGAGGCCGCCAGGATGGCGCCGAATGCCGCGAGCGGGAGGTCGGCCGGCGTCCGGACCCACAGCCACTCGCGCCGTAGGACCAACCGCCACACTTGTCCGAAGAACAGCAGGCCAAACCCGATGGTGGAATACCCGGCGGCAAACAACGCGGCGATGGCGAGCGCGGCCCAGCGGATATAGGCGGAAAACGCCCCGCCCGGCAGCCGCACGGGCACCGCCTCCGGGTGATTGACGCCGACGGTCACGGTCGCACCCGTCCCGGCGCCGGCCCGGTGCCCGCCCCGCGGTGTTCGAGGACCCGCGGAGATCGACGCCGAAGGCGGCCGTGCGCCGGCCGTGCGGGAGATTTGCCGTGGACCCTCTGAGTGACGTGCGCGCCCGCGGGGCCGGCGGGTGATGCGGGCGGGCTCACGTGCGACGCCGGCTCGAGCCCGCGCCGATCCGCGCCCGCACGTCCCGGACGAGCGCGGCGACCACCTCGTACCGCCCGAACGACGGCATCAGGTACGCCCCGTCGATCCGATCGAGCAGGCCCACGAGCAGCTCCCGCGCGAGGCGCAGGCCCTCCTCCCGCCCCGCGTTTCCCGCGGCCTGCATGCGGTCGCGGACCCACTGCGGGATGGTGATGCCCGGCACCTCGTGGTGCAGAAACTCGGCGTGCCGGTAGCTCTGCAGCGGGAGCACGCCGACCAGGACCGGCACGGGAAGACGCCCCACACGCTGCTCGAACACGTCCAGCACCTCGGGCTCGTAGATCGGCTGCGTCATGAAAAAATCCACCCCGGCCTCGAGCTTGCGCTCCAGGCGCGGCAACTCGCGCTCGAGGGTCGCGGGATGCATGTCGAGCGCGGCGCCGATCAGGAAGCGGGCCGGGTGGCCGATCGACTTGCCGCTGAGGTCGAGGCCGTCGTTCAGCTGCTTGATGATCCGGATGAGGCCCGGGCTGTCGACGTCGTACACCGCGGTCACGTTGGGGTAGTCTCCGCGCGGCGGCTCGCCGGTGAGCGCCAGCACGTTGCGGACGCCCATCGCGTGCGCGCCGATGAGATCCGCCTGCAGCCCGACGAGATTGCGATCCCGCGTGGTGAAGTGGATGATCGTCTCGATGCCCACGTGCTGTTGGATCAGATAGCACATGGCGAGCGCGCTCATGCGCACGCGCCCGATCGGGCTGTCGCCCACGTCGATCACGTCGGCGCCGGCCTCCTTGAGCAGCCGCGCGCCCTCGAGATCCTTGGTCGCGTCGAGGCCTTTGGGCGGGTCCACCTCCACGCTGATCACGAACGCCCGGCCGAGCTTCCGCGCAAGCTCGCTCGGCTCGTCCACGCGGGGCGGCGCGGCGTCCTGGGGCGCGGCGCGCTCGGCCACGGCGGGCGGCGCGGACCCCGGCCGCAGGTCGGCGACCGCGCGCGCCAGCGCGGCGATGTGCTCGGGCGTGGTGCCGCAGCATCCGCCGATCACGGCGGCGCCCGCGGCGATCATCTTGCGGCCGTAGGCCGCGACGTGCTCGGGCGACGAGAGGTAGAGATAGCGCCCCTCGACCAGCGTGGGGAACCCCGCGTTGGGCTGGGCCGACAGCGGCGTCCGCGCCGCGGCGGCCATGTGCTGCACGACCTCGAGCATCGGCACCGGGCCCACGCTGCAGTTCGCCCCGATCACGTCGGCGCCGAGGCCCTCCAGCGCGGCGACGACCTCCGCCGGGCCGTGGCCGTACCGTGTGCGGCCGTCGTCGGTAAACGTCATCTGCGCGATCACGGGGAGGTCGCACGCTTCGCGCGCCGCCCGGAGCGCCTCCTGGATCTCGGTGAGGTCGGCGAAGGTCTCGAGGATCAGCACGTCCACCCCGCCCTCGACCAGCGCGTCGATCTGGGCGCGAAACGCCGCGCGCGCCTCCGGCGGCGTGATGCGTCCGTACGGCGCCACCGGACGGCCGAGCGGACCCACGGAGCCGGCGATCCAGACGGGCCGGCCGAAGACGTCGCGCGCCTCCTTGGCGAGCTTCGCCCCGTGCCGGTTGAACTCGCGCACCCGCTCCGCGAGACCGTGCGCGCCCAGGCGCACCGCGTTGGCGCCAAACGTGTTCGTCTCGATCATCTCGGCGCCGGCGCGCAGATAGTCGAGGTGGACGTTCAGGACGAGCTCGCGCTGGGTGACGTTGAGCGCGTCGAAGCACTGGTCGAACGGCACGCCCCGGGCGTAGAGCAAGGTCCCCATGGCGCCGTCGCACACGAGCGGGCCCCGGCGGAGCCGCGCCAGGAACGGGTGCTCGGGCCGCGTCACGGTTTGAGCCGCAGGGGTGCGCCCCCGCACGCCGCACAGGGCTGGGAGTAATCGGCCTGGCTGCTCAACACGAAGACGTCCTTGTCCAGCCGGAAGGTGCGCAGCGGGAACTGAACCGGCCAGCTGCGGAAGTCCAGCACGGGATTGATCTGGCGCTCGATCTTGTCGACGAGGACGTACGGCAGCGGCAGCGAGTTGACGAAGAGCTGCTGCAGGTGGAAAAACACCTCGGGCGCGCCGTACACCTGAAACACGCCCTGCATCCGGACGCGCGTCGGCACGCCGTTGTACATCACGGTCCCGACGGCGGTAATCGCGTCCTCCTGCGCCCTGAGCCGTACGTCCCGGACCGCTCCCTGGTGGTTGAGGAAGTCCTGGACGCTCGCGAGCGCCAATCTGCCGTACACGTTGCTCTCCCGCACGTCGAGCACCTTGAGCGTCCCCTGCCGCAGGGCCTCGGGGTCGAAGCTCGCGCCCACGAGCCGCACCCACAACTGGTCGATCCGCATGCCCTTGATCTCGGGGCGCTCGGCGTACACGCTGATGCGGGCGTACCCGCCGTCGTACAAGTCGGGCACCGCGTCGACGCGCAGCACGGGCGGATGGTTGAGGAGATCCGCAAACACGGGCAGCAGGAGCGACGTGTCCGCGATGGTCAGGGCGCGCGCCGGGATGGCGGCCATGACGGCGCAGCCGATCACGATCAGCAAGGCCAGAAGTCGACGCACGGTGCGACCCGTTCGAAGCATCGAGAAGTAACTCCTTCCGCGCGCAAGCTCACCACATCCTATGATCATGCCCGAGTCGAACAGGACACGCGTCAGCGGATCGTCGTGTTCAGACCGCCCCCGCCGAGCTGGAACTGCGTGCTCGCGCCGGGCAGGGTGTTGATGCCGAGCGTAATGTACCAGGTGTTGTTGGACGGGCTGTTCGGAAAGGTGCGGTACAGCACGCCGAGCTGGAGACAATCACAGGTCCCGCTCAACCCGTAGTCCACCTCGGTCACCTGAGACTGCGTGTAGTTGTACGTGGCCGACGTCGTGAACAGGATGGTGGGGCTCACCTGCAAGTTGACCGTGGCGGTGCTCGCGAACTGCCGGCTGTCGAAGCCGTACTGGAAGTTGACGGTGCCCGAGTTGAACAGCCCCTTCGACGGATAGTACGAGTACGTCAGCGTCACCGAGTTGGCGGGGCTCTGACTGTCGAACGAGAACGGCGAAAAGGGGCCGCCGTTCGTCACGAACTGCGGCGGATTGACCCCGCTGATCGCGAGCAGGTTGTAGGAGAGCGTGGCCGAGCTGACCGCGTTGAGCGGCTGCGACACCGCCGCCTGGGTCGAGAAGATCTCCCGCTCCTGCCCCGTGCCGTAGACGTCGTAGCGGTAGTACGCGCTGATCGCGCCGCTCAGGGATTTCGTGAGCTGGAACGTCTTGCTGGACACCGTCAGGATCCCGGCGGCGCGGGTCGTGTGCACGCCGGTGCTGATCTCGTCGTAGTCGCCGTAGTGGGCCTCGAACTGATACGAGGCCGGCACGCCGGGGATGTCGTGCGCGTCCCACACGACGTCGAGGGAGTTGCGGTCGACGTTCGCCAGGTTGCCGTTGATATCGTAGAATTCCTGGCGCCCCAGGTGCAACGTCCACACGTGGTCCGCCATCCGCTGGGTCAGCGTGTTCTCGGCGGTAATCGGGGTGGGGCTGGCCTCGCTGTACCGGATGCGGAACTGATCCTGGGCGTCGCCCACCGGAAACCATTGGTTCCACTCGATGAACAGGCCGTCGAAGTTGGTGTAGCCGACGGTCGGCCCGCTGCCCCGGTTGCGCTGCTGCCGCCGGAGCGACGCGGTGTACACCGGCAGGTACGCCACCGGCACGCCGTACACGTACAGCGTCGACTGGTACGCGGTGAGGTGGTCGTCCGGGATCACGACCACGCGCTTGGACTTCACGAGAAACGCGGGGTGGCGAGGATCGCACGGCGTGACCGACGTGTTGTAGCCGACGCCCTGGCCGCGCGCGGTCTCCAGCGAACGGCCGGTGAGGTTCCACGGGCCGTACTTCGACGTGACGGTCTCCATGTTGCCGGTACGCGTGCGGTAGTTGTAGACGAGCGTGTTGCCGGTCGCGACCTGCCCGGCCTGGGTCAGCACCACGTGCCCCTCGGCGCGGACCATCCCCGTGTTGACGTTCCCGGTGAGGTGATCCGCGGTGATCGTCTGGTCCGCCTGCGTGGCCTTGACGTGGCCGTCGGCCGTGAAGTCGCCGGTGCTGGTATCGTACTGCACGTGATCGCCGGTGACGGTGATGGGCGCGCCGGCGGCCGGCGCCGGCGCGCCGAGGGCCGGGAGCGCGAGCGAGGCCACGAGCAGGACCGCGGCGCCGAGCGCCCGCCCGCGCCGGGGGAGCGCCGCGCGCGGCCCGCCCCGCCGTCGCATCGCCCGCGCCGCCCACAGCGCGGCGCGAATCAGCTGGCGACCCGGCACGTCCGCTCCATCGTCTCCGTTACCAGGACACCGGGGCCACTTCGGGATGCTGCCGGAGGGCGTCCGTCATCACCCGCTTGGCGCGCTCCAGGGCCTCGGGCGTCTTGCCCTCGGCCCGGACCACCAGCACCGGCTGGGTGTTGCTCGCGCGCACCAGGGCCCACCCGTCCGGCAAGACCAGGCGCGCGCCGTCGACGTCGATCACCTCGTACCGTCCGCGGAAGTCGCGCGTGAGGGCCTCCACCACGGCAAACTTTCGGTCGTCGGGACACTCGACGCGGGTCTCCGGCGTCGCGTAGTACCGGGGGATCTCCGCCGTCATGCCGGAGAGCCGCCGGTCCGTGTGCGAGAGCATCCGGAGCAGGCGCCCCGCGGCGTACACGGCGTCGTCGTAGCCAAAGTACTCGTCCGCGAAGAACATGTGGCCCGACATCTCCCCGGCAAACACCGCGCCGACCTCGCGCATGCGCGCCTTGATGAGCGAGTGGCCGGTCCGCGTGAACTCCGGGCGGCCGCCGAGCCGGCGCACCTCGTCCACCAGCGCCTGCGAGCACTTCACCTCGATCAGGGCCACCGCGCCCGGGTGCGCCGCGAGGACCTCGCGCCAGTACAGCGCCATCAGCTGGTCCCCCCACAGGATCTCGCCGCGGTCGTCCACCGCCCCGATGCGGTCCCCGTCCCCGTCGATGCCGATGCCGACGTCGGCCCGCTCCTCCGTGACGAGGCGGATCAGGTCGGCGAGGTTGCGGGGGTCCACGGGATCGGGGTGATGGTGCGGAAAGGCCGGATCGGGCTCGCAGTAGAGCGGCAGCACGTCGCAGCCCCACCGGCGGAAGATCTCCGGAACGAACGCGCCCGCCGTGCCGTTGCCGCAGTCCAGCGCCACGCGGAGCCGGCGCGGGCCGAGCCGGATGCGGTCCGCGAGCATCGCGGCGTAGGCGCCGGCGATCTCCGCGGCGTCGAGTCGCCCCTGCGGCCGCCGCGGCGGCTCGTGCTCCGCGATCTCGCGCACGCGCTGGATCTCCTCGCCGTACAGGGTCCCCGGCCCGCAGGCCAACTTGAACCCGTTGAACTCGGGCGGATTGTGGCTGGCCGTGACCATCATGCCGCCGCCGAGCCCGAGGTGGTGCAGGCAAAAGTAGAACATCGGCGTGATCGCCAGGCCGATCGCCGTGACGTCGCGGCCGGCGTCGCGCAGGCCGCGGATCGCCGCATCGTAGAACGCCTGCGAGCTGGTCCGATTGTCGTGTCCCACCGCGGCGCGCTGCACGCCCGCCTCGCCGAGGTACGTGCCGAACGCACGCGCCAGAATCTCCGCCGCCTCGGCGTCCAGGTCGCGTCCCACGATGCCCCGGATGTCGTACTCGCGAAAGCTCGTCGCTGCCGGTCGCATGCGCTCGCCTCCGGACACAACAGTTTCCCGTGGAGTCTACCTGCCCCTGCAGGTGGACGCTATAATGACGGCATGACCGAATTGCGGCGGCTGGCCGCGTTCGTCCGGCCGTACGCCGCGCAGCTGGGCGTCGGCGTCGGCGCCGCCGTGTGCGCGGCGGTGGCGTGGCTGTACGTGCCCCGCTACCTCGGGAACCAGGCCGATGTCGTCATTAAGACCGGCAGCCTGGCCGTCCTCAACCGGAGCGCCGTGATGGTGCTCGGGATCTATCTGTTTCGCAGCGTCTGCCTGTACGGGCAGCTGTCGTTGCTGGCGTACGTCGGCCATCGATTGGTGGCCGATCTTCGCGCCCGGATCTTCCACCAGGTGCAGCGGTGGTCCCTCGATCGCTTCGCGCGGTGGCACAGCGGCGAGATCATCTCCCGCACGATCCAGGACACCCAACTCGTGGAATCGCGCCTGCTCACCGGCCTGGTGGACCTCATCACGACCGTGCTGACGCTCGCCGGGATCATCGTCATGGTCTTTACGATCAACTGGCGTCTCGCGCTCATCGTCTTCCTCGCGCTGCCGGTCTTCTTCGGCCTGGCCCGCCTGTTCGGCCGCGAGGTCCAGCGGAGCTCCGCGAGCGCGCAGCAGCAGGTCGCGGCATTGACGCGGCTCATCAAGGAGTCGGTGGTCGGCGCGCGGATCATCCGGGCCTTCGTGCAGGAGGCGCGCGAGGAGGCGCGGTTTGGCGCCGAGAACGATCGCACCTTCGACGCCAACTACCGCATCCGTCGGCTCATCGCGGTCGAGGTGTCGTTTGTCAGCCTGCTGACCACGCTCGCGCTCGTGTTTGTGCTGTGGCTCGGCGCGCGGGACGTCGCCCGGGGCGAGATGACGGCGGGCTCCCTCCTCGCGTTCCTCGGCTACCTGGCGCTGGCGATGGATCCGGCCATGGGGATGACGCGGCTGTACTCCGAGGCGCGCCAGGCCATGGCCGGGCTGGTCCGGGTCTTCGAGCTCGTCGACGTCCCGGAGACGGTGCGCGAAGATCCGCACCCCCTCCCCCTCCCGCCGCTGCGCGGCCGCGTGCGGTTTCGCAACGTCTCGCTCGCCTATGAGCCCGGACGGCACGCCCTGCGCGACATCACCCTCGACGTGGAGCCGGGCGAGCACATCGCGATCGTCGGCCCGAGCGGCGCCGGGAAGAGCAGCCTCGTCAACCTGATCCCGCGCTTCTACGATGCGAGCGAGGGCAGCGTGGAGATCGACGGCCACGACCTGCGGCGCGTCGCGATCGCATCGCTGCGCCGGCAGGTCGGCCTCGTGCCGCAGGAGACGGTCCTGTTTGCCGGGACCGTCGCGGACAACATCGCGTACGGCCGGCCCGGCGCCACGCGCGCGGAGGTGGAGGCGGCGGCCCGCGTCGCGGGCGCCCACGCGTTCATCTCGGCGCTGCCCGGCGGCTACGACACCGTGCTCGGCGAAGGCGGGATGGGGCTGTCCGGCGGGCAGCGGCAGCGGCTCGCGCTCGCCCGCGCCGTGCTGAACGACCCCGCCGTGTACATCCTGGACGAGGCGACCTCGGCGCTCGACAGCGAGTCCGAGGAAGCGATCCAGGAGGCGATGGCGCGCCTGACCCAGGACCGGACGACGTTCATCGTCGCGCACCGCCTCTCCACCGTCCGCAGCGCCCACCGGATCGTCGTGATGCTGGAGGGACGGATCGTGGAGACCGGCCGCCACGATGACCTGACGGTCCGGGACGGCGTCTACAGCCGCCTGGTCCGCGGCCAGCTCCTCGAGGACACCCCCCGGACCGCGGCGCCCGCCCCGGCGCCGTGACGTGCGCGATCAGCGTGATCACGGCGACGCGCAACCGCGCGCGGGTGCTGGCGCGCGCCATCGAGGCGCTCGAGCAGCAGACGCTCGACGCCTCCCGCTACGAGGTCGTCATCGCCGACGACGCCTCGACCGACGAGACGCCGTCCGTCGTCGGCGCCGCCACGCGCCGCGCCCGCTGCGCGATCCGCTGCTGGCGGGCGGACCGCCGCGCGGGCGTGCCGGCGGCGCGGAACGCGGCGATCCGCGCCGCGCGCGGCGCGATCGTCGCGTTTGTGGACGATGACTCGTTCGCCCCGCCCGGGTTTTTGGCCGCCCACCTCGCCGCGCACGACGCGCACCCGGCCGGCATCGTCTGCCGCGGCCCGGTCATCGTGACGCGGTCACTGGACCGTCCCTTCGACGTCCGCGGCGGCGTGCTGGATATCTCGACCGCGTACTTCGACACGGACAACGGATCGGTGCGGCGCGCGGACGTGCTCCGTGCCGGGCTGTTCGACGAGACGTTTTTCCCGTACGGTTGGGAAGGGCTGGACCTCGGGCTGCGGCTGCGGCGCCTGGGCCTCCGGCGCGTGTACCGCCGCGACGCGCCCCTGTACCATTACCGGCCGGAGGCGCTGCGGGGCACGCTGGAGGCGATGCTGGCCAAGGAAGACGAACGGGCCCGGACGGCCCGGCTCTTCTACGCCAAGCACCCCACGCTCGAATCACGGTTTGCGGTCCAGCTCACGCCGCTCCACCTGCTCCTCAACGCGCTGCAGCGCGGGTTCGGGCTCGTGCACGCCGGCAACGTCGAGGCCCTCGTCGATCGCTCGCAGCGCTGGGGGCTGCCGGCCCTGGGCCGCGTCCTCCTCACGGGGATCCTGAACGAACGGTATCTGGCCCGCCTGCGCGCCCCGGACGGCGGAGGCGCAGCGCGCGCGGCCGGCCGGCCGTGACGCCGCGCCCCGGCGGGCGACCCGCCGGTCGGCCGGCGCGGGCGATGATACAATAGCGCCGGTGGAGATCAGCGTCGTCATCCCCACGTTCAACAACTGCGACGTCCTGCGCCGGACCATCGAGGCGCTCGGGCGGCAGACGCTCCCGCCCAGCGCCTACGAGATCGTGATCGCCGACGACGGCTCGACGGACGGCACGCGCGCGATGGTGGCCGAGGCCCAGCGCGGCGCGGTCCCGATTCAGTACGTGGTCCAGGCCCACGGCGGGCGGTCCGCGGCGCGCAACCGCGGGGCGCGCGCGGCGCGGGGCCGCGTGCTGCTGTTCATCGACGCGGACATCTGGGCGACGCCGACGCTGCTCGCGACGCATCGCGCGCACTACCCGCCGGGGGCGTCCAGGCTCGGCGTGCAGGGCCGGACGCTCACGCACCCGGACGCGCGGACCACGGCGTTCATGCGGGCCCGGGAGCTCACGCCCGATCTCTCGGTCCGCCGCCGCCGCAACCTGGCGCCGGTGCACATCATCACCCGGAACTTCTCCATCCCGCGGTGCGAGTTCGAGGCGGCGGGCGGGTTCGACGAGGGCTTCACCGGCTACGGATGGGAGGACATCGAGCTGGCGATGCGGATGCAGGCCCGGGGCGTCCGTTTCGAGTACGATCCCGCGGCCCTCGGGTACCATTACCACGTCGAGACGTTCGAGGGGGCCTGCCGCAAGCTCCGGCAGGCGGGCGAGGGCGCCGTGTACTTCTGGCAAAAGCACGGCCGCTCGGCGCACCTCGGCGTGTTTCTCGAGATCCTGCCCGCGCTGCTCCCGCTCAAGTGGCTCGTGTTCCGCACCCCGCTCTTCATGCCGCTGTTTCGCCGGCTGCGCCCGTACGCCGAGGCGCGCGGGTGGCTGCTGCTCGCGAATGAATGCTACACGGAGCTGATCTGGGAAGCGTACTACGACGGCGTCTTTACGGCGCTCAGGCGGACACGGGCGTCCGCCCTCCAGCCCGCGGCGCAGGCCCGCCGCACCTAGACGATGGAGCTCAGCGTCGTCGTCGCCACCTACAACCGGTGCGACGTGCTCGCGCGCACGCTGGAGCACCTCGCGGGCCAAGCCTTTCCGCGCGGCCAGTACGAGATCGTCGTCGCGGACGACGGATCGACCGACGCGACCGCCGCGGTGCTGCGGTCGGCGGCGTGTCCGGTGCCGCTGCGCCACGCGGTCCAGCCGCACCGCGGGGCCTCCGCCGTGCGCAATCTCGGCTGGCGCGCGTCGCGGGGCCGCGTCGTGTTGTTCATCGACGCCGACTTTTGGGCCGATCCCGGCCTGCTGGCCTCCCACCACCGGCACTACCCGCCGGGGGCGTCGCGGATCGCGGTGCAGGGCGCCACGATGATCCACCCCGACAGCCTCGCCACCCCGTTCATGCGGGTCAAACAGGTGAGCCCGGATCTCACCGTGCGCAGCCGGCGCCGCATGTCGCCGTACCATGTCGTCTCGCGGAACATCTCGATGCTGCGGGCCGATCTCAAGGCGGCGGGCGGCTTCGACGAAGGGTTTCCCGGCTACGGTTACGAGGACCTGGACCTCGCGCTGCGGATGGAGGCGATGGGCGTCGTGTTCGAGTACGAACCCGCGGCGCGCGGGTACCACCATCACGTGGAAACCCTCGACGGCGTCCTCGCCAAGATGTACGAGGCGGGGATGTGCGCCGTGTACGTGTGGCGAAAGCACGGCCGGGCCCGGCGTCTCGGCCTGTTCCTCGAGATCCAGCCGTGGATGCTGCCCCTGAAGCGGCTCGTGTACCGGACGCCGCTCGTGATGCCGCTCCTCCGGCGGCTGGTCCCGGTCGGCGAGCGGCGCGGGTGGCTGCTCCTCCTCAACGAATGTTATAAGAACCTGCTCCAAGAAGCGTACTACGCCGGCGTGTTCGCCGCGTGGCGGCCCGGCGGCGCGGCCCCCAGGGCCGCGCATCCTGTGCCCGGAGGCGCCGATCATGGCATCCCGTGACGCCGCGGTGGACGTGTCCATCGTGGTGCCGGTGTACAACGAGGCCGAGAGCCTCCGCACGCTGCACGCCGAGATCGCCGCCGCCATGGCGCCCGTCGGCCGCTCGTGGGAGCTGATTTGCGTCGACGACGGCAGCTCCGACCACAGCTTCCAGATCCTCGAGGAGCTGGCGCGGGCGGACTCGCGGGTCGTGGCGATCCAGTTCCGCCGGAACTTCGGACAGACCGCGGCGATCGCCGCCGGCATCGATCACGCGCGCGGCCGCATCGTGGTCCCGCTGGACGCGGACTTACAGCACGATCCCGCCGACATCCCGCGGCTCCTGGACAAGCTCGATGAAGGGTACGACGTCGTGAGCGGGTGGCGCAAGGACCGGGCGGACCCCTTGCTCACCCGCCGCGTTCCCTCGATCCTCGCGAACCGCACGATCTCCGCCGTGCTCGGCTTGCGGTTGCACGACTACGGGTGCACGCTCAAGGCGTACCGGCGGGAGATTTTGGACCACGTGCACCTCTACGGCGAGATGCACCGGTTGATCCCGGGCTTCGCGGCGTCGATCGGGGCCCGGATCACCGAACTGCCCATCCACCACCGCCCGCGCCGGTTCGGCCGGTCCAAGTACGGCCTCGTGCGCACGCTCAAGGTGCTGCTCGACCTCCTGACGGTGCGCTTCCTGAGCGGCTACCTCACCAAGCCGATCTACGTCTTCGGCGGCGCGGGGTTTGCGCTGGCCGCGGCGGGCCTGCTCGTCACCGTCGTGGTGGCCGTCCAGAAGCTGGCGTACGGCGTGTGGGTGCATCAGAATCCGCTCGCGTGGATCGCCGGCTTTTGCTTCGTGTCCGCGCTGCAGCTGATCCTGATGGGCCTGCTGGCGGAGCTGATCGTCCGGACCTACCACGAGTCGCAGGCGAAACCGATCTACGTGGTGCGGCGCGTTGCCGGACACAGCGTCGCCGCGGACCGCGTGGGACCGCAGGCGCCGTCGCTGACGACGACGCGGCCGTAGCGGCGCCGTGTGCGGCATCGCCGGGTTTACGGCCGACACGCTCATCGGGCACCGGGCGGACGCCGTGATCCGAGCGATGTGCGATGCGCTGCGCCACCGGGGCCCCGACGACGAGGGCTACTATGCGGACGGCGCGGTGCTGGGGGCCCGGCGGCTCAGCATCATCGACCTCGCGGGCGGGCATCAGCCCATCCCCAACGAGGACGGCACCGTCTGGGTCGTCCAGAACGGCGAGATCTACAACTTCCCGGAGATCCGCGCCGAGGCCGCGCGGCGCGGCCACCGGTTCCGCACGCGGTCGGACACGGAAGTCCTCGTGCACCTCTACGAAGACCACGGGCCGGACCTCGTCGACCGGCTCGAGGGGATGTTTGCCTTTGCGGTCTGGGACGCGCGGCGGCGGCGGCTCGTGCTCGCGCGCGACCGGATGGGCAAAAAGCCGCTGCACTACGCGCGGCCGCGGGGCGGCCTGGTGTTTGCCTCGGAGCTCAAGGCGCTGCTGCGGCACCCGGCCGTCGCACCGGCGCTGTCGGCGCCGGCGCTGGCGCGCTACCTCGCGTTCGACTACGTGCCGGCGCCGCTCGCGATCTTCGAGGGGGTGGCGAAGCTCCCGCCGGGTCACGTGCTCGTGTTCGAGGGCGGGGACGCCCGCGTCTCCCGCTACTGGGATCTGCCGGCGCCGGACGGCAACGGCGCAGGCGTCCCCGATGCCGCGGAGCGGCTCGTGCAGCTCCTCGAGGCGGCGACGGCGCGCCGGCTCCTGAGCGACGTCCCGCTCGGCGCGTTCCTGAGCGGCGGGATCGACTCGTCCGCGGTCGCGGCGCTCATGACCCGGCACAGCGCGAGCCGGGTCAAGACCTTCAGCATCGCCTTCGAGGAGCGGTCCTTCGACGAGTCGCGCTACGCCCGCGAGGTGGCGGCGTGCCTCGGCACGGATCACCACGCGGAGGTGATGGCGCCGGCCGTCATGGCCGCGCTCGCGTCACGGCTCGGGGAGATCCTGGACGAGCCGCTGGCGGACGCCTCGATCCTGCCCACCTACCTGCTGTCGCGGTTCACGCGGCGGTACGTGACCGTGGCCCTCTCCGGCGACGGCGGGGACGAGCTGTTCGCCGGCTATCCCACGTACCAGGCGCACCAGGTGGCGCGGCGGCTCGCCTGGACGCCGCGGCCGGTCCTGGCCGGCGCCCGCGCGCTGGCCGGCCGCCTCCCGATCTCCTACGCCGACCTGAGCCTGGACTTCAAGATCCGCCGGTTTCTGTCCGGCCTCGGCCACCCGCTCGCCCTCCGGCACACGCTGTGGCTCGGCACGTTCGGCCCGCACGAGCTCTCCGAGGTGCTCGCGCCGGACGTGTGGCGCGCCGTCGAGGCGGACGACCTGCTCGCCGAGGTCCGCGGGCACCTGCGCGCGGCGCGCGACCGCGGCTGGCTCGGCACGCTGCTCTATCTCGACGCCAAGCTCTACCTGCAGGACGGCGTGCTGGTCAAAGTCGACCGCGCGAGCATGGCCTGCTCGCTCGAAGTGCGCTGCCCCTTTCTGGACACCGCGGTCGTCGAGTTCGCGAGCCGCCTGCCGGCCCACGAGAAGCTCCGCGGGCTCACCACGAAGGTTGTGCTCAAGCGCGCGCTCAAGGGACTCCTGCCGGACCGCATCCTGCACCGGCGCAAGAAGGGCTTTGGGGTGCCCGTCGGCGCGTGGATCCGCGGCCCCTGGCGCGATCTGTTCTGCGACGTGCTGAGCCGTGACCGCCTCGCCCGCCAGGGCCTCCTGAACCCGCAGGCGGTCGCGCGGCTGCTCGACGAGCACCTCGCCGGGACGCACGACCACCGGAAGAAGCTGTGGAACCTCTTCGTGCTGCAGATCTGGCACCGGACGTACATGGAAGGAGACGCGCCGCCGCCGGGGCACACCGGGCAACCCATGGTAGCGGGCGACGCGTCCCGGGGAGGCGCTGCGGCGCCCCGGTTGGAGGACGGGTCATGAAGATGGAGCCGTTTGCGCTCGAGCGCTGGATGACCACCTGGGAGACCCGGGTGCAGTACGATCTTGCCGAGAGCGGCATCCACCCGCTCCGCGCGCGCGACCTGCTGGATCTGCTCCCGGACGCCGAGCGCGCGTCGGCGCTCCACGCGCTCCTCGATCTTCGCCTCGGCTACTCGGAGGCTCGCGGCACCGAGGCGCTGCGCGGGCTGCTCGCGGCGACGTACCGCGACGCGGCGCCGGACGAGATTTTGGTGACCACCGGCGCGATCGAGGCGAACTTTTTGCTGTTTCAACTCCTGCTGGAGCCCGGCGACCACGTCGTGGCGTGCTATCCCGCGTATCAACAGCTCTACAGCGTGCCGCGGGGCCTGGGCTGCGAGGTCGCCTACTGGCGGGCGCGCGAGGAGGACGGCTTCCGGTTCGACGTCGACGACCTGGCGCGGCTCGTCACGCGCAAGACGCGCCTGATCGTCCTCAACACGCCGCACAATCCCACGGGCGCGGCGCTCTCGGACGCCGATGTGCGACGGGTCTACGCGCTCGCGGATGCGGCCGGCGCCACGGTGCTCTCGGACGAGGCGTACCGCTGGCTTGACGTGCCGGGCGGGGAGCCGCCGGCGCCGCCGATGTTCGATCTCGGGGCGCGGGGCATCAGCGTGGGCACGGTCTCGAAGCCGTTCGGCCTGCCGGGGCTGCGGATCGGATGGCTGGCCGCGCACGGCGACGTCGGGGCGCGCTGCTGGGCGCTCAGGGACTACGTCTCGCTCAGCCCCGGACGGCTGAGCGACGCGCTCGCCGTGATCGCGCTGCGCCACCGGGAGCGGATCGTCGAGCGAAGCCGCCAGATCATCGCGGCGAACCTCGCGACCGCCCGGCGGTGGTTTGCGGCGCGCGCGGGCCTGGCCGACTGGCATCCGCCGCGCGGCGGGCTCGTGGGCCTCCTCAGGTACCACGTGCCGCTCCCGTCGCTCGACCTCGCGAACCTGCTGGCCGAGCGCTACAGCGTCATGCTGGCCCCGGGCTCCGCCTTCGGCTACGAGCATCGCCTGCGCATCGGGATCGGCCAGGACCCCGCCGTCTTCGCCGCCGGGCTGGAGCGGACCGGGGAGTGTTTCGCCGGTCTCGCCCGGACCGCCTGATCAACGATCGTGCTCGAACCGTCCCGCGCCGCCGGGCCCGGCCCGTACGCATCATCGCGCCCCCGGCGGCAACACGGACGACCGGGCCGGGCGCGGCGCCGGTCATGGCCGTGGCCCTCGACGGCGGCGTCGCCGCGTAGAAATCGCCGGGTGCCTCCGCGGCGTTCTCCACACCGTAGGGAAACACAGCCTCACAACCGGCACGGAGGGGTCAGGTCATGAAGGCCACATGGCGCGGACATGAGATCGCCTCGAGCGACCGCACGGTGGAAGTCGGCGGCTACCGCTACTTCCCGCGGGATGCCGTCCGCATGGACATGCTGCGCCCGACGCCCAAGACGGACAGCGATCTCGCCTGCCCGCACGGCGTCCAGTTCTATGACGTCGTCGACGGCGCCGCGCGCAGCCCGCGCGCCGCGTGGTCCTACGAGGCGCCGCAGGCGTCCATGAAGCAGGTCGATCACTGGATCGGCTTCTGGGAGGACGTCGAGGTGCGGTAAGGTCCCTAGATCCGCGCCGGCCGCGTCCTCCGGAACCAGTCCACGAAGTTCGCGATGCCCTCGCCGAGGCGCGTCGAGGGCGCGTACCCCAAATCCCGCGCAGCCCGCGTGATGTCCGCATACGTGACCGGGACATCACCGGGCTGATCCGGTTGCCGCGCGATGGCGGCGCGCTTGCCGACGGCCCGTTCGATCGCGGCGACGAGGTCCTGTAGCGCCACGGTCTCATGGGTGCCGAGGTTGTAGATTTGAAAGTCCCGGGGGCGTTCGATCGCACGCACGACGCCATCGACGACGTCGTCGACGTACGTGAAATCACGCCGGGCAGTCCCATCCCCGTAGACCGGCACCGGCTGCCCGTCCTCGATGAGCCGCACGAACCGGTGAATCGCCATGTCGGGACGCTGCCGGGGCCCGTACACGGTAAAGAACCGCAGGCACGTGATCGGGATCCCGTAGAGGTGGTGATAGGCCCGGCAAAAGAACTCGCCCGCGAGCTTCGTGACGCCGTAGGGCGAGGCCGGCATGAGCCGGCTCGAATCCTCCCGGAACGGAATGTCGCGTGACACGCCGTAGACCGACGACGACGAGGCGAACACCACGTACGGCACCGCGTGCCGGCGGCACGCCTCGAGCAGGGTGATCGTCCCCTGCACGTTGACGCGCTCGTAGAGCGCCGGATCCGCGATCGACGGGCGCACGCCGGCGCGGGCGGCGAGGTGCACGACCACCTCCGGGCGCTTGGCGAGGAGGCGGTCCAGCAGCGCCGCCTGGCCGATGTCGCCCTCGACCAGCCGGAACCGCGGCGACCGTGACGCGGTCGCGAGGTTGTGCCGCTTCGCCGCGGGCTCGTAGTACGCGTCGAAATTATCGAGGCACGTCACGTCGTGCCCGAGGGCCAGCAGGCGGTCCGCCAAGGTCGAGCCGATGAACCCCGCTCCCCCGGTGACGAGCGTCTTCATCGTGCGATCATGATCACGGCGGACGAGGTGAGCAACGATGTTCCTCCGGCGTGAGGCTTCTGCGGCGGCCCCGTGCCCTTCCTTGTGAACGCGCCGGCCTGACCGCGCGACGTACGCGCTCGAACCGGCATGCCGGCCGCGCCTTCCGGCGCAGGCACCCGCGCCGGCCGCGGTCGCGCGTCACCGGGGGCCTGCGGCGAGGATCGGGACACGCGGGTGTCATCGGATCGTTCGGACAAAGTGCGCGACCGCGGCAGGGACGCGTCACGGGACCCCGAACTGTCCGACGCAGAAGTCATTACACTACGACAACCACGCGCCTCCATCGCACCCGCGATCCCGCACATTCCGTCTCGGGGGGAGACGGTGCCCCTCCTGTCGCTGATCTAACACCACCCACATCTCCGCCGGCGTCGTGGCGACGGGAGGACCGCGTGCTGACCTCGGAGGCCGTCAAGGCGCCCCGCTATGCGCTCGCCCGCAACCGCGCCCGTGTCTTGCTGGCGTTCATGCAACGGCGCCTGCCGGTGAACGTCCGCGCCGTGATCGATCGGGCCGGCATTCCGATTGTGGAGCACGCGCTGCCCGAAGGGGTGCGCGGCACGATCGGCGACGTCGCCGGCCAGCGCGCCATCATCCTGAACCGCGACTGGCGGTTTTCGTCGGAGAACGAGCGGCGATGGGTGCTGGCGGAAGAGCTCGGTCATGTGCTGCTGGGACACGAGCTCGTCGAGAGCACGCAACCGGGGGGCCCGGAGATCGGCAGCTTCGAGGATCGCCGTGCGATCTACGAGCGGGAGGCGCGCGCGTTTGCGGCCGAACTGCTGATGCCGCTCGCCGAAACCCGGCGGTACTGGCTCACGGCCGACGGCAACCGGTCGGGGGTCACCGGCGAGGCGTCCACGGACGATATCGTGCGGACCATGGCGCAGGAGTTCGGCGTCACGCCCGCCGCGATGCGCGTCCGCCTGCGCGAGCTTCGCCTGATCCCGCGCTGAGCCCCCGGCGAGACCCCAGCGCCTCGCCGGCGTTGTCGCGGGCGCAGTGGGGTGGCGCCGGGATCCATCACTCTGAGGCCGATATTTTCGCCCCCCAGAAATAACTACTTCGCTATTTACGCAGTTGCGCTCTTTCGTTAATGTCCCGCGGGCAGGCCGCCCGCCACGTCAGCGAAAGAGCGAGCTGCCCTGCGCGAGCGTCCCGTAATCGATCTTCCAGTCACCGTCCATGAATCGCAGGCTGACGCGCATCGGCGTCACCGCGGTGCCCGCGCCGGCGGTGGTGACGCTCGCGTTGAACGTCGCGGTCGCGGTGTCCCCCGTGACGACCGGCCGCAGGTCGGTCAGCGTAAACCCGGTGACCTGTGAGCGCTCGAGCGGCCCCGGCCAGGTCGCGGGCCGGTTGTACGTGAAGCGTTCGGCCCAAGCCTGCGCGCCGGTCGCGTGCGCGTGCGCAAAGCTGTCGTACACCTGCGTGATCGACGTCGCCACGAGCTCCGCCGGGCTGGCCGGATAGCCGATCACGAGCCCCGCCTGCTCGTCGCGCAGCACGGCCTGGTACGCCCAGTGCCACGGCGGCACATCGGGAAACGGCGCGGGCGGCGACTGGGCAACGGCCGCCGTCCACGCCCATAACGTGCTCACCGCGAGCGCCAGTCCGCTCACCGCGTACAGGATACGCACGTCCGGCTCCTCTCGACACCGTCGTTGGTGGTCCGGCACCTCCCTTGAGAAACGGAGGACCCGGCGCCGGGGTTCCTGACCGGCCGCTACGGCCCGCAGCGCTCGCCCGCCGGCTTCACGAGGATCCGGACGCCCCCGCGCTCGGCGAACACGCGCGTCCCGGGGAGCGGCACGCGGGCGAGTTCGCCGGCGTCGCCCACGACAAACACCCGCCCCGGGGCGCACACCGCGGCGCGCAGCGCGCCCGGATCGTCGATCCAATCGACGTGATGGCCGGTATAGTAGATCAGCGACGCGTAGATGTCGAACCGGTAGCCGACGATACGGTCCCCCGGCGTGAGCGCGCCGCGGATTTGGAGCGCGAGCGGCTTCATGGGCTTCGCCGCGTCCACGACCGGGGCGATCCCGGCGATCACCCCGAGCCACGTGAGCGCCATGGCCGCGCACAGCGCCACGGGCGCCGCGCGCCACGCTCCCCAGGCCCAGAGCACCCCCACCGCCGCGACGCCGGCCGCGAGCGCCGCCGCCGGCCAGATCAGCACGTGCCCGAGCGCGTGGAACCGGTCGGGGTAGAGACGCGCCAGATACCCGGCGACGCCCCAACACACCCCACCAAGCAGCACGACGAGCAGGCCCACGGAGACGCCGGCCGCGCCCTTCGCGCGCGCCGATGCCTCGGACGCCTCCCACCAACTGGCCACGCCGACCGCGGCGAGCGGGTAGATTGGGAGGACATAGTTTGGGAGCTTGGTCCCCGCGACGGAGTAGAAGACCAAGGTCAGCACACACCACAGCGCGACAAACAGGCTGCCGTCGTGTCTCAGCCGGCGGCCGTGGAACGCCGCCGCGGCCGGCCAGAACGCGGTCCATGGAAAGGCCCCCGCGAGCACGATGGGCACGTAGTAGTACCACGGTCCGGCCTGGTTCTCCACGACCCCGAAGAACCGGCCGAGCCCATAGTAGCCAAACACCGCGAACGCAAACGCGCGCCCGTGCAGCCACGTCTCCACGCCGTACCACGACAGGCCGACCACCGCGTACACGGCCAGGCCGGACGTCCAGGGCACCTCGCGCCACCGGCCCCACGCGCCGCGGACCGTGACGAACGCGGCGGCCGCGAGCCCCGGGAGCACCAGGCCGATCGGCCCCTTGGTCAGCGTGGCGAGCCCGCAGTAGAGGAAGAACCGCAGGTAGTCACCGCGGCGGCCGGTCCGGTACGCGCGGAGAAACGCGTGCACCGCGAACAGCATCCAGGCCAGCAGCACGGTGTCGAACACGGCGAGGCGCGACTGGACGAGGAAGTGCAGCGTGGTGGCGAGCAGCGCGCCCGCGACCAGCCCGGCGCGGGCCCCAAACAACTCGCAGCCGATCAGCACCGTGGCGTACACCGCCGCGACGCTGAAGGCCCCGGACCAGAATCGCACGGTGAACTCGCTGAGGCCGGCCACGCGCGCCGTGAGCGCGGTCACCCACATGTAGAACGGCGGGTGCACGTACCAGGGCGCTCCGTTCACGAACAGCGTGATCCAGTCGCCCCGCTGGAGGAGCTCGCGGACGACCTCGGCGTACTTCGTCTCGTCCTGATCCCACAGGGAGCCCGCGCCGAGCCGATAGAACGTCAGCGCGGCGACGCCGGCCAGCAGGGCGCACGTCCACAGCCGCTCGCGCGCCGTCAAGCGCCGAGGCTTTCCAGGAGATACTCCGCAATCGCCCGCGCGCCGCCCGGGGGGCCTTGGCGCTCGCGGCCGATGCGGCCGCGACGCTCGCGTTCGCCGGGGTCGCGCAGCAGAGCGACCGTCAGCGCCGCCGCCTCCTCGGCCGTGCGCGCGACGACGAGCGCGTCGCCGAGCAGCCGCTGCTGTTCCCGCAGAAACCGCGCGGTGAACTGCGGGCCGGTGCCGGGGAACGCGACGACAGGCTTGCCCAGGCCGGCCGCCTGCTCGTGCGCCGCGCCGGCCATCCCCAGCACCACCGTCGCGCGCGCCAGCGCGTCCGCGAACCGGTCGCCGGCCAGCGCGACCTCCAGACCGTGCCAGTCCCACCGCCCCGCGCCGGCCCACCGGCCGCCCGCGGCTTCGACGGTGCGCCGCAGGTCGTCGCGGGACAGGTTGGGAGCCCACGCCACCAGGACCTCGGGGCGGGCGCCGTTCTCCGCGGCGACGAGCGCCGCGGCGCGGAGCAAGAGGAGCAGGTTGTCGAACGCCGCGGGCTTGCTGCCGGGCAGGAGCGTCAGCACCGGCCGGCCGGGCGGGATCCCAAACGTCTCGCCGGTCGGCGCCAGCGCGTCCATGAGGGGGAAGCCGCGGTACTCGGCGGCAATGCCGCGCCGCCGCAGCGCCTGCGCGGTGACCTCGTCTCGGGTGAACACGCGGGAGGCCGTGCGGCGGAGGAACCACACCTCCGCGGCCGTGTGCGGGGCCACGTACTCGGACCGCGGCAGGGCCAGGTAGACGAGCGGCCCGCCTGCGAGCGCCGTCATCCACAGGCAATACGCGTCGCCCGCGGCCACCGCGAGCGCCGTGCGGCCGCGCTCGGCTCTGAGCGTCCGCCGCTGCGCCCGCCAGAATCCGAGCCAGCCGCGGCGGAGATCGCTCCACAGCGCGGCGGGCCCCGCCCGCGCGGCGAAGCCGCCGCTCGGAAACTCTCGCCGCGGGTCGAGCAGCTCCACGCCGGGCGGATACGCGTGCCCGAGGCCGACGAGCGGGTAGGCAACCACCTGGGCGGCGCCGGCGGGGAGCGCCCGAACGACCTGCGCGGCCTCGACGTCCTCTCCGTACCCGTTGCTCACGACCAGCAACCGTTTCACGCGAGCGCGGCGCACCGGTCCGGGCGCGTGGAGAGAAACGGCGCCATCTCGTCGAGCATGCGCTGGGCCACGCCGGGCGGCGTCGCGTAGAGCCCGCGCAACTCCGCGCCGATGCGGTCGAGCCGCGCGCGGTCGGCGAGGAGGTCGAGCGCGTGGTGCGCGACGTCCGCGGGCGTGAGACGGCCCACGATCTCCGGGGTCACCTCGCGGCCCGCCTTGCGATTCGGCCACGCGACCAGCTGCCGGCGCCGCGTAAACCGCCAGGCGATCACCGACTTGACCGCGGTCCGGAGGCCCGGCAGGCGGCTGATCCACTCGCTCAGCCCCTCGGTGCGGATGCGCGCGGGTTCGTTGAGCGGCACGACGACCAGCATCGGCACGCCGAGGGTGGCGAGCTCCACCGTGTTGGTGCCCGGCATGGTGATCGCGAGGTCGCACTCCGCGAGGGCGCGCAGGCGGTCGTCCCGCACGACGTCGATGCCGAGCGCCTGGAGCCGCCCGCGATACGGGCCCGCCACGCGCTCCAGCACGTCGGGCGCAAGAAACGGCGACGCGATCAGGACGAACCGGAGCGCCGCCCGCCGCGCGCGCATGGCCCCGGCGGTGTCCAGCAGAAACGGCAGCATGCCGGCGAGCAGCCACCCGCGGCTCCCCGGCAGCAACGCGACGCGGGTGCCGGTCCTCGGCCCGCCGGCGAGGCCGCGGAACGACCGCAGATGGTCCACGCGGAGGTCGCCGACGACCGCGAGCCGCTCCGGCGGGACGCGGGACGCGAGCGCATCGGCGAGCTCCTGCGACGGGAGAAAGATGCGCGCAAACCGGCGCGCCCGGCGCCGCACAAGATCCGTCTCCGCGTAGGCGAACGCGGGGAACCGCAGGCGCCGGCCGAGCGTCGCCGTGTACCACAGGTCGCCGCCCAGATGCAACACGCAGCCGGCGTTCGAGACGGGCAGCCGGCGCAGGCCGGCGACCACGGCGAGGCACGCGCCCGGACCGAGAATGCGCGCAAACGGTCCCTGGCGGCGCGCGTACGCCGCCTCCTGCCCGCTCGCGAACTGGCACGGGGGAAGCACCAGCGAGATGCCGAGCGGCGTGCCGCGCTCGCGGGCCCACGCCGCCGCGGCCTGGGCCATCGGCACCGCCCAATTCGACACCTCGCCGGGACCGCTCGAAACGATCACCAGGTCCGCGGAGGCACGAGCTCCAACGCTGTCGGCGGGAAAGGCCTTCGGCGGAGCGACAGAACCGCGGGACGCCGCCACGCCTGGATTATACGCTAGGCATCGCCGGAGCGGCAAGCGACGCCGCGGACGCGTCACGGTGCCAGGATTTGGCCGCACCGGCCCGAATGGTTGAGCGCGTGATCATTTCGCGCACTCCCCTGCGGATCAGCTTCGCGGGCGGCGGCTCCGATCTGCCGGCCTTCTACGGGCGCGAGCCCGGCGCCGTCGTCACGACCGCGATCAACAAGTACATCTACATCACCGTGAACAAGAAGTTCGACGACCGGATTCGGGCGAGCTATTCCGTCACGGAAATGGTCGACCGCGTCGATGACCTGCGCCACGAGCTCATCCGAGAGGCCCTGCGGATGGTCGGGGTCCCGGGCGGCATCGAGATCACGTCGATTTCCGACATCCCCTCGCGCGGCACCGGGCTCGGCTCCAGCAGCACCTACACGGTCGGGCTGCTGCACGCGCTGCACGCGTATGCGGGCCGACACGCGGGCGCGCAGCGCCTCGCCGAGGAAGCCTGCGAGATCGAGCTCCAGCGGTGCGGCAAGCCCATCGGCAAGCAGGATCAGTACATCGCCGCCTACGGCGGCCTCCAGTTCATGCGGTTCGACGCGGACGGCGTCCGCGTCGAACCGCTCGTCATGAGCGCGGCGTTCCGCGAGCGCCTCCAGACGTGCTTCCTCCTCCTGTACACCGGCCTCACCCGCAGCGCGGACGCGATCCTCCAGGAACAGGGCCGCAACCTGCGCGAGGACGCGACCGTCCGCGCAAGCGCGGCGCGAGTGCGAGATCTCGCCCTGGACCTGCGCGCGGCGCTGCTCGAGCAGCAGCTCGATGCCGTGGGCGAGATCCTGGAGGCCGGCTGGCGGCTCAAGCAGACCCTCGCCCCGGGGATCACCTCGCCCGAGATCGACGCCTGGTACGCGCGGGCCCGCGCGGCCGGCGCGGCCGGCGGCAAGATCCTCGGCGCGGGCGGCGGCGGCTTTTTGCTATTATTTGCGTCGCCTGAGCGCCACGACGCGATCCGCCGGGCGCTTCCGGAACTGCGTCCGGTGCCGTTCAGGTTCGAGCCGCAAGGGAGCCGGATCATCTATGTCGAGGAATGACGCCGCGCGCCGCGCGGTGGAAGCCTACGCGTCCCGGCTGCGGGCCTGCCTGGACGCGGTCGCGGCGAAGGAGGTCGCGGCCGTCGCGGATCGCCTGCACCGCGTCGCCCTGGCCGGGGGGACCATCCTGCTCGCCGGCAACGGCGGCAGCGCCGCCACGGCGTCGCACATGGCGCTCGACCTCGGCAAGTCCACGCGCGGCCGCCCGCCGCGCCCCGGCGCGCGGCGCATTCGCACGCTGTCGTTGTGCGACCCGGCGGTGCTCACGGCGTGGGGCAACGACCACGGGTACGACCGCGTCTTTGCGGAGCAAGTGAGCACGCACGCCCGGCCGGGCGACGCCGCGGTGCTGCTGTCCGTGAGCGGCACCTCCCCCAACATGGTGGCCGCGGCGCGGGCGGCGCGGGCGGCCGGCGCGGCGGTGATCGCGCTCGTGGGCCACCCGGGCGGCGAGCTCCGGGCGCTCGCGGACCTCGCCGTCGTCGTCCCGAGCCGCGAATACGAGATCGTGGAGGACACGCACCTGGCGATCGGCCACATCCTGACGGTGTATCTCAAGGACGCCCTGGACCGCGCGGGCCGGCCTGCGGTTCGCCGGGCCGCGGTCCGCCGGGCCGCCCGAACCCGGACGCCGCGCCGGACCTGAGGGCGGCGCGTGTACATTCTGGGCATCAATGCCTACCACGGCGGATCGTCGGCCTGCCTCATCCGCGACGGCGAGCTCGTCGCGGCGGCGGAGGAGGAGCGGTTCCGCCGCATCAAGTACTGGGCGGGCTTCCCCACCCGTGCGATCGCCTACTGCCTGGAAGCCGCGGGCATCACCCCGTACGAGCTCGACCACGTCGGCATCTCCCGCGATCCCAAGGCCAACCTCCTGAAAAAGGTCGCGTTCGCGATCCGGCGGCGCCCGAGCGCGGCGATGATCCGCGCCCGGCTGGCGAACGCCGCCCGGGTGCGCCGCCCGGACGCGGCCCTGTGCGCGGCGTTCGCGCTCGACCCCCGGCGCCTGCGGGCCCAGTTTCACAACGTGGAGCACCATCGCGCGCACATGGCCAGCGCGCTGTTCGTATCGCCGTTTGCGCGGGCCGCCGTGCTGTCCGTGGACGGCATGGGCGACTTCGTGAGCACCATGTGGGGCGTGGGCCGGGACACGCGCATCGAGGTCCACGGCGAGATCAACTTCCCGCACTCCCTCGGCTACATCTACACCGCGGCGTCCCAGTGGCTCGGCTTCCCGAAGTACGGCGACGAGGGCAAGGTCATGGGCCTCGCCCCGTACGGCGAGCCGCGGTATCTCGACCGGTTCCGGAAGATCGTCCGCCTCCAGCAGGACGGGACGTTCGAGCTGGACCTCGACTACTTCGTCCACCACGCCGCCGGCGTCTCGATGACGTTCGACGAGGGGGCGCCGGAGATCGGCACGATGTACTCCGAGAAGTTCGTCGACGTGTTCGGCCCGCCGCGCGGACCCGGCGAGCCCCTCACCGACCACCACCGGGACGTCGCCGCTTCGCTGCAGGCGATGCTCGAGGAGGGGGAATTCGCCCTGGTGCGGCGGCTGGCGCGGGACACCGGGGAACGGGCGCTGTGCCTCGCGGGCGGCGTCGCGCTGAACAGCGCGTTCAACGGCAAGGTCCTGCCCGAGACCCCGTTCACCGACATCTACATCCAGCCGGCCGCCAACGACGCGGGGACCGCGCTCGGCGTCTGCTACTACCTCTACCACCACGTGCTCGGCCGGCCCCGCCGGTACGTCATGGACCGGGCCTACACGGGGCCGGAGTTCGACGCCGACCACATCGCCCGGGCCCTGGATCGCGCCGGGATCGCGGCGGAGTCGCTGGACGCCGACGGGGTCGCGCGGCGCGCGGCCCGGCTCGTCGCCGACGGCAACGTCGTGGGCTGGTTCCAGGGGCGCATGGAGTGGGGCCCGCGCGCGCTCGGCAACCGCAGCATCGTCGCGGACCCCCGGCGCGCCGACATGAAGGACATTCTCAACGCCCGCATCAAGCACCGCGAGCCGTTCCGGCCGTTCGCGCCGTCGGTGACGCTCGAGGCCGTCGGCGACTATTTCGATCAGACGTACCCCGACCCGTTCATGGTCAAGGTGTACCAGGTGCTGCCGGACAAGCGCGGCGTGATCCCCGCGGTCACCCACGTGGACGGCACCGGCCGGCTGCAAACCGTGGACCGGCAGGCCAACCCACGCTACTGGCGCCTCATCAAGGAATTCGAGCGGATCACGGGCGTGCCGGTGATCTTGAACACGTCCTTCAACGAGAACGAGCCGATCGTCTGCACCCCGGAGGAGGCCATCGAGTGCTTTCTCCGGACGCGAATGGACGCGCTCGTCCTGGGCGACTATCTCGCCCGCAAGTAGCGCATGCGGCTCCGCCTCGAACCGCTCGCGCGGTATCCCGGGCTGCGGGTCTTGGGATGGCAGGCCGGCGTCCTGTACGCCGCGCGCGGGTACGAGGTGGTCCGCTGGATGCCGGCCTCACTCGAATGGGAATCCGCGGGGGAATTTGACCCCGGGCTGCTCCGGCGCTGGGCGTCGCAGGCGCGGCTGGCGGACCGGCTCACCCGCGGCGGCTGCCACGGGGTCGCGCGGGCGGGCGATGGCGGGCTCGTGGCCTCGTTCCCCGGGGTCCTCGCGCTGCGCCGCCCCGGCACGTTTCGCTTCGATCCCGTGCTGGACATCCCGCGCGGCCGCCGCCCGCTCGCGATGGCGAGCACGCCCGACGGCCGCGTCTACTTCGGCGAGTACTTTTCGAACCGGGGCCGGGACGCCGTCCACGTGTACGGCTCGCCGGACGGCGAGCGGTGGGAGATCGTGTACACGTTTCCGCGCCGCTCCATCCGCCATGTGCACACGATCACCTACGACCCACACGGCGACTGCCTCTGGGTGCTCACGGGCGACCACGGGGACGAGTGCCGCATCCTCCGCGCGAGCCCCGATTGGTCTTCCGTCGAGGTGGTGATGGCGGGCGGCCAGCAGGCCCGGGCGGTCGCGCTGGTGCCGCTGCCAGAGGCCGTCTACTACGCGTCGGACACCGAGCAGGAGGCGAACTACATCTACCGCCTCGATCGTGGCGGTACGGTGACCCGCCTCGCGCCGATCGCCGCGTCGAGCTTCTACGGCTGCCGGGTAGGCCGGGCGCTGTTCTTTTCCACGGGCGTGGAGCCGAGCCGCGTCAACAACGGGCGCGACGCCGTGCTGTATGCGAGCGCCGACGGGACGGAGTGGGAACCCGTGGTTCGCTGGCCCCATGACGGATGGCATCTCCGCCTCTTCGGCTACGCCAACATCCTCCTCCCCTCCGGGGACAACGACGGCGAGATCCTCGCCGCGACCGGCACGGCGGTCCGGCGGGAGGACGCGGTCACGCATCTCTGGCGCGTGCACGTCGAGTAGGCCGTGAACCGGCGCGGAGGCCCGCCGTCACGGCCGGGCCGGGAATTCGCAGCCCGGCGGCCAGGCCTATCGGTGTTCATCCGCGAACACGCGACCAAGGCCCGTGGCGAGCGCCGCGCCGCCGCACGCATGAACATGCACACCCGGTCACATTTTCCGGCCGCGTTCCGTCATCGGAGTGACGCGGCAGAGGCCCGCGAACGATGACAACACGGAGGAAGCCCGTGAAGATCGCGCTGAACGCCGCTCCGCAGCGAGCCGAGTCGCCATCGCGGTTGATCGATGCGCGGATCAGGGAGCTCGGCGACTGGCGAGGGCAGACGCTCTCCCGGATCCGTACGCTCATCAAGCAAGCCGACCCCGAGGTGGTCGAAGAAGTGAAATGGAGGAAGCCCTCGAACCCGGCCGGGGTTCCAGTCTGGTCTCACGATGGGATCATTTGCACGGGCGAGACGTACAAGAACCACGTGCGGCTGACCTTCGCCAGGGGAGCCTCCCTCAAGGATCCGAAGCGCCTCTTCAACGCCAGCCTCGACGGCAATGCTACGCGCGCCATCGTCATCCACGAGGGAGACGAGATCGATGAGGGCGCGTTCAAGGCGCTCGTTCGCTCCGCTGTGGCCCTGAATACATCCGGCTAACAGCCGATTCAGCCTCCCCCTCGGTCGATCCCGCCTGGGCGCCACCGGGCTCACCGCATGTCGTCGATCACCGGGAGCCGGCGCCATGCTAAAATTCAGGGTATCGCCTGATAGCGTATAGTCCTATGGACTGCATCGGGATCGGGGGGAGCGCATGGCGAGAGCGGGAGCAATACTGATTTGCGTGGCACTCGGCATCGGTGTCTTCGTGGGGCTCGGCAACGCGGCGCCCGGACGGACTTGGCACGTCACGGTCGGCGCCGACTCGGCCGATCACGCGGTGCAGGTGCAGGACTACTATCCGCGGACGATCACGGTCGACGCCGGCGATTCGATCACCTTTACTATGGGGGCGGTGTCGGACCACACCGTCACGTTCTTGTCGGGCGCCAAGCGGCCGGCCCTGGCCGAGCCGCAGCAGGATGGGCGTGTGCGCTTCCCGTCCAACGTCGCGTTCCCGCAGGGCGGCCCGTCGTACGACGGCGCCGGGCTTGCCAGTTCCGGCCTGTTGTCCGGGCTCGGCAAGAGCTGGACCGTTACCTTTACGAAGCCGGGGCGGTACACGTACCAATGCCTGCTGCACCCCGCGCAGATCGGCACGGTGGTCGTGCAGCCCGCGGGCACGCCGTACCCCATGACCCAGGCCCAGTATGATCGCCTCGCCCGCCAGGCGCGCGCCCAGGCCCTCGCCGCCGGCGCTCAATTGCGCAGGGCGACGCGGGCGACGGCCGTCCACAGCGCCGGAGGCACCCTGTACACGGCGCCGATGGCCGGGGATTTTGGGCGGCGCCTCTCCCTCTATCGCTTCGGGAGCGACACCCTGCGGGTCAAGGTCGGCGACACGGTGAAGTGGGTGATGGCCGACCTGAACGAGATCCACACGGTCACGTTCGCGGGGACGGGGCCGCTGCCCGAGTTCATCGTGGCGGCGCCGCAGGCCCAGGGTCCGCCGAACTTCTACTACAATCCCAAGATCCTGGAGCCCGCGGGCGGCGCAGCCCATGCCGGCAGCGGGTACTACAACTCGGGGATTCTCTTCCCGGTCATCCCTCCGGGGCCGACGTCCTACAGCCTCAAGTTCACGCAGGCCGGCACGTTCACGTACTGGTGCGTGGTCCACGTCCCGGAGGGGATGCGGGGCACGATCATCGTCACGCAATAGCCAGGGAATTTGGGACTCAGCGGGCCCGCGTGCTCGGCCGGTGGTATTGGGGTCTGGATGGCCGGGGCGCGGGCCTCGCGCGCCAGCGCCGTCGGGCTACGTTTCCGCCGCCTCGCTCGCCGGTAACCGCAGCAAGCGCTCGGCATTGCCCGCGAAGATCGCCCGCACCGCTTCCTCGTTGCACCCGATCCCGTAGCACGCGCGCAGCTGATCCTCGAGGTAGCGCACGGCAAATCCCCGTGGAAACCAGGACGAGTCGGTCCCGAACACGATGCGCGCGGGCCCGACCGTCTCCAGAAACATGCGGAAGAGCCCCGGGAGCGTGAGCGGATACGGCATCCACCGCATCCACTCGTTCGAGCCCGACGTGTCCACGTGGATGTTGCCGCACACCCAAGCCAGATGCAGCAACTCCCGGGGGTACCCGCAGCCGAAGTGCGGGATCACGAACGGGATCCCGGGGTGCGCGCGCGCCACGTCCTGCAGCACGAGCGGGCTCATGTTGGGGTGCGACACGATCCCCTGGTAGCGGAGCGGTCCGAAATGAATCAGCACCGGGATCCCAAGGCGCTCCGCGGTCTCCCAGAGCGGGGAGAGCCGCTCGTCGTCGAGACGCCCGTGGAGCAACGGCGCGATCAGCTTATACCCCCGCAGGCCAAGCGTCCCGACGGCGCGCTCGAGCTCGCGCGCGGCGTCGGGGCGGAAGGGATCGTGATGCGCAAACCCCACGAACTTGTCCGGGTGCCGCGCGACCGCGCGCGCGAGCCGGTCGTTGCCGCCGCCCGTCACGAACACGACGCGGCGGAGGCGATGCCGCGCCACCTCCCCCGCCCACCGGTCCGCCATCTCCTCGTCCGGTCCCGGAGGCTCGGGGTCCGAGAAGCCCCAGGCCCGGCGCCACGCGGCCTGGTCGGCGCGCAGCCAGCCGGACACGATCCGCCACTTCGCCTCACCGTGGCGCGCGACGTACTCCTCGCGGACGCGATCGCCGGCATCGCGGGCGGGAAAATGCGCGTGGAAGTCCAGCACCGAAACCGTCGCCATACGCCTGCACCTCGTCGCCGCCTCAGGCCCCCGGCGGTCTTGGGCCGCCGTCACCCGGCGCCGTTCTGAGCGGGTCAGCGGACCTCCTAATGCGTCATTGCCGAACTTCCGCAAGGGTGCGAGCCGGCCGGACCTGCCCTTCGCTTCGCGGACCGACGCCTACCCGATTCCGGATTGTCGCTTTGTCCGCCGCACAAGCAAAAATGCGGAGACACACGTCCGCACCGCGGGCGTCGAACGCCCGCTCCGAGCAGATCCGGCCGGCCCATCTACCCTCGTCGAACGTCAAAGACGCTGCGCTAACTCCGGAGACCCGTGAGCACAACCCCCTCGATGATCTGCCGCTGCAGCAGCGCGAACACCGCGAGCACCGGGAGCACCGCCAGCGTGGACGCGGCCATGATAAGATGCCACGAGGACCCCGCCTCCCCGCTGAAGAGCGCGATGCCGACCGGGAGCGTCCGCATCCCCGCGGTCTGGATCACGATCAGCGGCCAGAGAAACGCGTTCCAGTTGCCGAGGAACGTAAAGATGCACAACGCCGCCAGCGCCGGCCGCACGAGCGGCAGCGCGACCCGCGTGAACAGGCCGAACTCGCTGAGCCCGTCGATCCGCGCGGCCTCGAGCAGCTCGTCGGGCACCCCGGCCATGAACTGCCGCATCAGAAACACCCCGAACGCGCTCATGATCCCCGGGAACAAGATGCCCCAGTACGTGTCGATCCACCCCAGCCGCGCGCTCATGATGTACCACGGGATCACGAGCATCTCCGTGGGGATCATGAGCGTGCTCAGGATGACGATGAAGATCAGGTCGCGGCCGGGGAAGCGCAGCTTCGCGAGCGTGTAGCCCACGAGCGAGTCGAAGAACGCCACGCTCGCGGTCGTCGCGGCCGCCACGCCGAGGCTGTTGGCGAACCAGCGCGGGAACTGAGTGGCGAGGACCACCTGGCGGATGTTGTCGAGCGTGGGCGCGCTCGGCCAAAACGTGAGCTCGAAGATCTGCTGCGGGGTCTTGAGCGCCGTCGCCAGCATCCACGCAAACGGGAACACCACCGCGACGCCGCCGGCCGCAAGCGCCACGTACACCGCGGCGCTCGTCCAGCGGGCGCCGGTGCGGGACCCGCGCGGGACGCGGGCACTCGCGGCGCGACCGGTCCGCCCGCCCGGCGCAAGCGCCCGCGCCATCAGTACTCCACCCGCCGCGTCAGGACGGTAAGCTGGAGCAGCGCGACGCCGAGGAGGGCCGCAAACAACACCACCGTGGCCGCGGCCGCCTGGCCCATGTGAAACCGCTGAAACCCGAGGGTGTAGACGTACAGCACGACCGTCGCCGTGCTCCCGAGCGGTCCACCCGGGTCCCCGAACGTCATGTTGAGCACCTGCGTGAACAACTGCAGGTAGACGATCGTGGCGTACACGACCGAAAAGACGAGCGTCGCGTTGAGCAGCGGCACCGTGATGTGCCGGAACAGGTCCCACCCGCGCGCGCCGTCCACGGCGGCCGCCTCGTAGTAGACGCGTGGAATCGCCTCGAGGCCGGCGAGGAAGATCACGACCTGGAAGCCGAGATACTCCCACACGACGAGCGCCGTGATCGCGTACAGCGCGAGCACCGGCGTGCGGAGGAGCGCCGGCGCGGGCAGTCCCAACCGCCCGGCGAGCATCGCCAGCGGCCCGAAGTTCGGCGAGTACATCCACTGCCACACCCACGCGGCGGCGACGACCGGGGTCACGAACGGGACGAAGTACACGGTGCGAAAGAGTCCCCGGAAGCGCGCGGCGCGCCGCAGCAGCAACGCGACCGCGAACCCGAGCACGAGCTGGGCGGGGATCCCGGCCGCCGCGTACCGGAGGGTGTTCGTCGCGGCTTGCCAGAACTGGCGGTCGCTCAGGACCTCGCGGAAGTTGGCGAGCCCGACCCACGGTTGGTCCGTCCCGACGATGTTCCACCGGTGCAGGCTGATGACCATGGCGCCGGCGGCGGGCGCGATGCGGATGGCCAAGAAAAACACGAGCGGCACGGCGAGGAACGTATAGGCGGACAGCGTGCGGCGCGCGCGGAGACTCAGGCCCCGCCGCGCCCGGCCCGCGGGACCGCTCACGGCCAAGCCGGCGCCCGGGACGGAGCGCCCGAGGCGCGGCCGCGCCCCGGCGTCCCCCGCGCTACTTGTGCGCCTGCTTGGCCCAGAAGTCGTCGAGGACCTTTTGCTCCTTGGCCGCGGCTTCGTCCAGCGCGGCCTTGGGATCCTTGTGATTGAGCACGACCTCGTTGATCGCGTCCAGCATGATGGTCCGCTGGGCCGTCTCGTCGACGAAGAACGTGGCGTGCGCGTACGGCAGGCTGGCGATGAACGGCCCGTACACGGGATCCTGCGCCAGCTTGGGGTCCGCGGCGAGCGCCTGGCTCGCCGGGATCTCCCCCACCTGCCTCAGCCAGGTGCGCTGAACGTCCGGCGAGGTCAGGTATTTCAGGAACGCGACGGCCGCCGTGAGCCGGGGGCCGGTCGCCTTGCGCGAGATGCCGTTGACCCAAAACGAGCCGAAGTTGCTCGGCGCACCGCCGGCCGTCCGCCGCGGCAGGAGCGCGACGCCCCACGGGAACTTCGCGCCCGACTGGACGGCGCCGATCGCAAACGAGCCGTCGACGATCATCGCGGCCTTGCCGGCGTTGAACGCGTCCCGGTACCCATTGCCGCCGGGGAAGAAGTCGATGACGCCGACCTTGTCCTTGGTCACCAAATCGGTGTACCACGCCAGGGCCGCGGCGCCCTGGGCGTTGTTGTAGGTGACACGCCGGTTGTCGGCGCTGTACGGGGCGGTGCCCCACTGGCGGAACAGGATCTCCCGCAGCAACTGGTGGTCCTGGCCGTTCGGCGCGATGCCAAACCCTTCCACGGTGATGCGACCGCCGGCGTCCCGCTGCGTGAGCTTCTGCGCGTCGGCCCGGAACTCGTCCCAGGTGATCGGCGGACGGCTCAGGCCGGCGCGGCTGAACAGGTCCTTGTTGTAGAACAAGGCGAGCGTCCGCACCGCGGTCGGCAGCGCCCAGTACTGGCCGTCAAACTTCGCCGCCTTGATCATCGGCACGAACTCGCGCTCGATCTGGGTGGATGGGAATGCTTGGGCGGGCAGGACCTGCAGGTATCCGCTGCCGACGTACAGCGGCAGCCACCCGTAGTACAGGTTGACGACGTCGGGTCCCTGCCCGGCCGGGATCGCGCTGGCCACCTTTTGATTGTAGGAGTCGTAGGGAAACGTCTCCTGGACCACGTGCACGCCCGGCGTCTTGGCCTCGAACTGCGCGATGAGCGTGTCCATGGTCTTGACCTTGCTCTCGAAGTAGTACTGCCAGTACGTGATGGTCACCCGGGGCTGGCTCTGCGCCATCGCCGTCGCGCCGAGGACGACGACCAGGATCGCTACCCCGCACGCTCTCCACGCACTCCGCATCGCGCGTCCCCCGATCACAGGCTTGATCCGGACCGCGGCCACCGCGCCCGCACGGCGACCAGCCGCAACGAGACCGGCGTTCGCCGCGCGGCGGGAGAGAACCTCTCTCGCGGCTCACGCGCCGATCCAGACATCGATCTGCGCGCCTCGCGTGCCGGCGAGCCATGTCCAATTGCCGGCCGGCGCCGGCCGCCAAAGTGACCCAGCGCCGCGCCCGGCTCGTTCTGCGCCGCCGCAACGACGGCGTCGCGCCGATCGCTCAGCGTGCTTCGCGTCCACCGAGCCAGAACGGCTGGGACCAGGCCGTCGCGCCCGAGCGTCCGAAGCACTCGACCCTGACGAACCCCTCGTCGCCCGCGGGCGCGTACTCCGCCTCCGGCCCCGGCGCCTCGCGCCGCACCCGGTCCCCGGCATCCAGGAATCGAACGCGCGGCGCGTCGGTGACACAGCGGACCACGCCGTCCCGGACGCCGAACTCGGCGCACGGCCCCGTGGAGGCGTAACAGGCGAGGGCCCGCAGAGCCGCGAGCACGCCCGCCGGTGAGAGCGTGGCGACCTTGACCATCACCCATCCCCGGTCCAGGTCGCGCTCACGGTGCAGGTCGTCCACCGCGACCCCGCCGACCGGGGCGCTTGGGCCGCGCTGCCGGAGCGCGGCCGTCCACCGCCGGGTGTCCTCGATGCTCCGGCTGTGGTGATTGTTGATCTCGACGAGGTGGTAGCCGCGGAGGCGCACCAGCTCGGCGACGGACCACCGTCCCGTCAACCCATTGCCGGTCCAGGAAGGATGATGCAACGACACCACGCCGCCCGCCGCCACGGTGGCGTCGACGCACGCCTGGGCGCCGCCCGCGCGCAGCACGCCCGGGGCGCCGAGGCGGCCCATGTGCGGCCCGAGCGGACGGATCGGCCGCGGGACCGTCGTTTCGACGCCGGGGAGGGCCAGAAACTCGTCGTCATTGAGCTCGTCGCAGGCGGTCACGCGCTCATGGTCCGTGAAGACGACGACCGCGTACCCGCGCGCGCGGTATAGCTCCAAGAGCGCGCGCGGCGAGAATCGCCCGTCAGAGTTGGTCGTGTGGCAATGCAGCTGCGCCTTGCGGAACCGGCCGGGGCCGGCGTATGGGTCGAGGATGCGCGGTGGCGCCACTCCCGAAGGATTCGGGAACACGGAACGGCTCCCTGTCCGGACGCTCGCGATGATGCGTGGAGACGGCCGCGGCCCGGCCCGCCACCCCGGGAGCGCGCGTCGCCGGCGGCGTCGGGCCGGACGCCTGGACGCTCGCGGGCGCCGGGGACGAATGCGGCAGCGGCACGTCGTAGCCCATGTCGTGCAGTTCGGTTTGGATCGCGGCGATCCGGGCCGGCGTGTCGGGATGGTCCTCGAACGCGTGGGCAAACGCGCCCGGCTGCGCGTGTTCGCTCGCGGCCAGGCGCTTGAAGAAGGTAAGCGCGGCCAGCGGATTCCACCCGGCCTTTCGCATGTAGATCACACCGTAGTGATCGGCCTCGGCTTCCTTGTCGCGCGAGTACTTCGCGCCGATCAGCGCCGCGCCGACCTGGGACAGCTCGTACGCGCCGAGGCTGCCGCCAAACAGCACCTGCGTGACGATGGCGGCGCCGAGCTGCAACTCCATCGCGCGTTGGGCGAGCTGCACCGCGTGGCGGTGCGCCACGTGGGTGGTCTCGTGACCGAGGACGAACGCGAGCTCGTCGTCCGATTGGACAAACCGAAGCATGCCCTGCGTCACGAAGATGAAGCCCCCGGGCGCGGCGAACGAGTTGACAACGGCGCCTCTGACGATGTGGTACGTCCAGGGCAGATTGGGCCGCTCGGACACCCGCGCGAGCCTGAGGCCGATGGTGGTGACGCGCTGGAGTTGCGGCGAAGCGTCGGCGAAGCCGTACTGCTGCGCCATCCGGCGCTCCACTTCGCGGCCGATCTGAATCTCTTGCTGCTCGCTGATCCCGAACAGCTGGGCGTCCGCCCGTCCGGCGTGGCCAAGCGGGGCCATCGCGATCAAGCACACCACGGACAGGACGCGCGTCGCGGCGCCTTGGCGTCGACCCACCGGCGAGGCCCCCTTTCTGTCCGCCGACCTGCTGAGCGGGCGGGTACACGGCCGTCCCGCTGCGGATGACACATCTCAATCTTTCCTCGTCGCGGCCGCCGCTTCATCCCCGGCCCGGAGCACCCGGGCCGAGACCCGATGCGGCCTCTAGGAAGAGGCGGCGCCTGGGTAAAATCCTCGTGGCGGGCGCCAGACCAAGGCACGTTCCTCTACCCGGGGTGATACGATGGCGAGATCCGCGAAAGCGTATGGATTGTTCATGGGTGTAGCGGCGCTCCTTGCGGCGCCCGCGGCCGTCATGCCGCCGGCTTTCGCCGCCGCGCAAACGGGCTGGAAAACCGTATACGATCACTCGAACCAGATCTCGATGACCGTACCGAGCGGGTGGACGGTGCAATCGCCGAGCGGCAATGTCACCCTTCAGGCCACGGGACCGGCGCCCGCGGCGGGCGCCTTGCCGGATACCGTCGACGCCGTGATCCACGGGGCGCTCGCCGGCATGACGGCGCGGTCGTGCATCAACGAGGCGCAGTGGATCGGCCAGCACTTCGGCCACATCAACTCGACAACCGTGAGCGCGGGGCCGGCAACCGTGGGCGGTCTTCCGGCGTACGCCCGGGTCTACACGTGGAAAACCTCGAAGAGCGAACCGCGCTGGAGCCGGCAGCAGTGCGTGGTCAAGAACGGGACGGTCTACGTCGTGACCGCGACGACGGAAAATGCGGCCCCCGGCCTGGCCAATCGCCAAGCCGTCCTCGAGCGGATCATGAGCTCGTTTGACATCGTGAGCGGGCCCGCCAGCCGAACGCCGCCGGCAGGGAACCCGATCCCGGCGAACGGCGGGACCGGAGGCCAGGGCGGACACTGACATCCCCGCCGCCGCCCGGCGGCGAGCCCTCACGCGACCCGAACGGGCGCCCATATAGCACGCCTACGGTCCGAGAGGGCCGGCGGGACGGTCCGCCGGCCCTCGGATTTCGGCAACGGGAGCGACGCAGCGTCGCCGGCCTGTGCCGCCGGGAGCACCGGCATCCGGGGCGCGCGTCTATGGCGCCGGACGACCGGGGTCCCTCAGGATCACGAGCGGCGGGTCGATAACCGGGAACGTGTCCTGCGCCCAGGTCGCAACATCCGAGAAGTCCGGGAGGTACGGCGGCGACGGGATCCGGGCGACGACCTGACCGGACCGCAGCGCGCTCTCGGGATCGACAACGGCGAAGTCGATGCGGCGCTCCCGGTACCACGCCGCGGGGGTGCTGCGGCTCGCGTACACGATCGTATCCGGCAACCCGGAGAGGTCCGGCAGGAACCAGCGCAGCTCCGCCTCGACGGCCACCCTGGAGCCTGGGGCGGCGTGACGGCGAAGCCAGTCGACCGCGATCGTGCGCGTGTCGCGGTCACCCGCGAGCGCGCGGGCGACGGCCAGGGAATCGCGGGCGGGGCCGCCCAGCAGCACCACGACGCCGGCGACGGCGCACGCGGGAAGCCAGACGTTCGAGCCGCGCGAGCGCCGCCGTGCCCATCGCCAGGCCCCCACCATGCCGGTCGCCGCGAACAATGCCATGAACGGGAGCACGGGCAGGATGTACCGCAACGGAAGAAAGCGCTGCCCCGCGGTGTAGAGAAAGTAGGCCACGGGAAAGCTGAGCAGGTACAGCTGCGCCCGCGGCTTCCACGCGAGGCCGACCGCGGCGCCCCCGAGCGCGGCGAGTGTTGGCGCGAGACCCATCGCGGTATGGGGAATCACATACCACTCCTGTCCCTGGCTCGGAAGGACGAGGTACCGGAGGTAGAGCGGCAGGCCGATCCGCATCATCGCGAGCGTCGGAAAGCCTCCGTACGCGGCGGCGTTTTGCCCCATGCGCTCCCAGAAGTATCCGACCTGGGCCAGCGCGAACGGCGTCCCGATCACGAACCCGAGGACCGTGAACCAGCCGAGCCGCACCAGGAGGCGATCGACGGCGCCCCGGCGGCTCGGATTGAGCCAGTGGGCGACGAACAACGGCAGCGCGACAAACAACGCGTTCGGTTTGGTCGACACGGCCACCCCGGCCAGCAGGCCCGCGCGAGCGTAGTCGCGCCGGGCGCCGCTCATCCAGAGCCTCGTGCCGGCGAGCACCGCGGCCATCAGGAAAAACACCATGGGCACGTCGACCCGGACGGTGTCGGCATAGTAGATCATGCCGGGGGCAAGCGCCAGGATCGCCGCGCTCAGGAGCCCCACGGCGGGCTCGAACAGCACCGCGCCGATCCGGTACACCAACAACAGGGTGGCCGTCCCCAGGGACGCGGTGAGCACGCGCCCCCAGAGATAGAACGAAGGGTAGCCGATGTACCACCAATAGTGCGCGTAGGCGCCCTGCGGGTGAAACAGCTGGATGTCCCAGGGGGTGGTGATGCGGCCCCGCAGGTGCAGGTAGAAGTACCACAGGCGCACCACGGGAAGGAGCATGTAGTAATAGGCGTTTGGGTACGCAAACGTGGATGGGTTGAGGTCCCCGCGTTGGAGCATCCCGATGACCCACGTCAGCACGAGCGGCTCATCCCACTCGTGCACGTACGGGAGCCCCCGCGCGACGCCCCACAGGCGAAGCACCAGGGCTCCGCCCATGATGACGCCGAGCGTCGCGACCGCGGCGAGCCCCCCGGCCTTGTTGTCCCAGGCGGGAAGCGACGAATCGGTCGACAGAAGACTCGTGCCCGTCATGATGCCGCCGCACAAGGTTCGACCGCGATGCACCAGCACCTTGAGGACCGCGGCGCTGTGAGAGCGGCGCGTGGCACATGTGCTACGATTGAGCCATGTACAGGGGATGTCCGCGTCTGCCGCAGCCGGCGCGTTCGTGCCGGGGCCGGACGGTGATGCGGTGAACATCAAGATCCGGCTGTTCGCCTCCTACCGCGAAGCCGTGGGACAGCCGGTCATCGAGCACGCGATCGACCCGGGCGCGGACGGGCCCGCGCTGTGGGCCTCCCTCGTCGCGCGGTATCCCGCCCTTGCCTCGCTCCCCGCGCCCAGCGGGTACGCGGTGAACGACGAGTACGTGCAAGCTCCCCGCCCGTTCCGCGAATCCGATGAGGTTGCGCTCATCCCGCCGGTGAGCGGTGGGGACGGGCGTGACGCCGCCGCGTCGCCCCACCCGGCCGCCACCGCGGCGCAGGCGGCCCGGACGCCGTTGATTGTCCTCACCGACGGTGCGATCTCCGTGGATCGCCTGCTCGCGGAGGTGGCCGACGCCCGAGCCGGGGGGATCGTCCTCTTTCTCGGCGTTGTGCGTGACAACGCGCGCGGCCGGCGCGTGCACCATTTGACGTACGAAGTGTACGAGGCGCTGGCGCGCCGCGAGCTGGAGCGCATTGCGGCGGAGGCGGGCCGGCGGTGGGCATTGACGCGCGTGGGCATCGCGCACCGCACGGGCCGGCTCGACGTCGGCGAGATCAGCGTTGCGATCGCGGTGTCGGCGCCCCACCGCGCCGAGGCATTCGACGCGGCCCGCTTCTGCATCGACACGCTCAAGCTCACGGTGCCGATCTGGAAGAAGGAGGTCTGGGAAGGCGGCGCGGAGTGGATCGGCGCCGAGCGATAGAGACCCTGCCCCGGGCACGAACGAAGCCGGGGCGCGCCTCGAAATGTTGAACCCGGCCCTAGCGCGGCGCGGGCCGGCTGTGCTACACTGTCGGCGTTCTGATCCCCTGCGGAGTGTCGCCGAACATGACTACGCACCGTCGCAGTCGCCGCGTCGCAGCATCGGTCCTCGCCCTTGCCGCCGTCCTCGCCTCGCTCGTCCTCGCCGCGCCTCCGGCGTGGACGCCGGCCGCGGCCCAAGCCGGCGGCCATAGCTGGAAGGCCCTGGTGCCCGTTCTCAAGGCGCGCCTCGCCGAGCATCCCGATCCCGAGCTGGCGTTCCGCCTGTCGATGGTGTATGCGCATGAGGGCATGCTCATCGACGGATGGCACGTCCTCAAACAGGTGGACCGGATGATCGGCGGGGAAGCGCACCGCCCCGCGCTCGAGCACAAGATCGTCACGGACGCGACGGCCGACATCGGCCGGGATCCTCACGATCTCCTGGCCCGCTACGAGCTGGCGTTTGCCACATGGATCGGCGGCAACCACCGGACGCCGTTCGAGCAGTTCCTCGAGATCACGCGGCAGGACCCGATGAACGCCATGAACCACGGATACCTGGGGTACATTTACTCGACGCGCAATGATGCCAGAAACACCGTCGCGCAGTGGGAGGAGGGCGTCCGGCTCGACCCGAGCAACAGCGTCCTCCACTACATGCTCGGCTCCGCCTACTACCGCACCGGGCGCACGCGGGACGCGGCCGTGCAGTTCAACCTCGCCTATCGCGACCGGACCCTCTACAATTACATCACCCGCGGCGAGGAACCGTAGCGGACGGCTTCGGCGGCGGCGGCCCCGGGTACGTTGCGCTATGCGCCACGTCATCCTGGGACGACATCGGGAAGCCTGCGCGGCAGCCCACAGTGCGAAAAACTAGTTTCTCGACGGCGTCCCCGGGAACCGGACGAGACCCTGCCGGGCCGCCTCTCTGACGGCCTCTCCCCTGGCAGTCACGCCAAGCTTCGCGAGCACCCTGGAGACATGATGCTCGACCGTCTTGGGAGCGACGTAGAGTCTCCGTGCCATGTCTTGATACGACAACCCGTCGGCAAGGAGCGCGAGCACTTCCAGCTCACGCACTGTCAGCCCGGCGGGATTGGCCCGGGTGGAGCCCTGGGGCCCGCGCGCGATCTTACGCACGCCGCGCGCCCGCAGCTTGCGAGTCACGAGGGCCGCCATCGGGCGCGCGCCGAGTTCCCTGAACGCGGCCAACGCCTGCCTTAGGGCTTCCTCGTCGTCGGACTGCGCGAGGGCGAGCGCCGCCTCATACGGGCAGCCAATCTCCCGCCAGCGCGCCGCCGCTCGCTGCCATGCACCGGTCATCATCAGGGTATAGGGCTCCGCGGCGCCGGGCGGCGGCTCACGCAGCAGACCCGCGCGCCACCGCCAATATCCGACCTCGCCGAGCGTCCACGGGTCACCGGCCGCGACGGCCCGATCAAACGTCTGCCGGGTTACCGCGTCGACGGCACCGGGGTCGCCCTCGAGCCATGCCGCTTCCGCCGCCGCGGCGGCTACCGGCGCCAGGTGCTGGAGCTGCTCGGTCGGCTGCGCCAGCGTTCGTGCCTCATCCAGGAGGGGCCTGACGTCGCGGTCACCGCGGCGGGCGCGCACAAGCGCAAGCACCGAGAGCGCGACGATACGCTGCACCGTGACGCGCTCGGCATAGCGGACGACAAACCCGGCCGAGTCGGCCGCTGCGTTCCAACGGCCCTGGTCGAGCTCCAGACGGCTGCGGTACGCGAGCAGCCACAGCCGCCAGAGGTAAAGGTCGCGTTCCGTCGCGTACTCCAAGCCGGCTGAGAGAAGGGGGGCCAAATCAAACCGCCGTGTCCGGACCGCGGCCCAGCCGAGGTGGATGTAGGCTCGGCCGACGTGCTCCTCGAGCCCGGCCGCGTGCGCGAGCGCCAGGCTGCGCTCGAGCTTGTCCCTCCCCTGGGGCAGACCGCGAACCAGCTCCATCGTGCCGATACTGTTGAGGGCGTGGATGACAACCTCGCTGTTGCCGAGGCGCTCCGCCAGCTCCAGCGCGCGGGCGCCCCAGGCCATGGTCCCTTCGGCATCTTCGGCGTTCATGCACACCGACGTCATGGCGCTGTAGGCCATGGCCAGCTCGTGCCCGGCTGGAAGCCGTTCGAGGACGGACACCGCCTCGCGTGCGCGCTTGCCGGCCTCGAGGATCCGGCCTTCGCACCACAGCATACGCGAGAGCGCGCACAGCGATCTGCCTTCGCTTCTCGGGTCGCCGAGCGTCCGGCGGCACCGGAGCGCACGCTCGTGCGCCGCGACGGCGTCATCAAACCGGGCGATGAGGAAGCACTGATACGCGTAGCGCTCGAGCAGGTCGGCCATGGCTTCGGGCGGCAGCCCCCCGGCGCACCGCAAGGCTCGCGCGTACTGCGCTGCGGCCTCGCGGTGCGCTCCCAGCGCCGACGCCCGTCGAGCGGCCTCCGGCGCATACTGTTGCACGCCCGCGTCGTCGCCCGCGGCCTCCGCGTGGTGCGCGAGGCGCGCCGGATCGCGATCGGCCAACGGCGACGCCCTGAGCGCTGCCAGCACGGCGCGCTCAAGGCCGAGGGACCTCGACAGCGGAATCGAGCGCAAGATCGCGTCCCGGGCGAGATCGTGACGGAACCTCAGGACCGCTCCGGTCCCCTGGAGCATCCCCCTGGACAGACATTCTTCGATCGCTGCGGGGCTTGGCGCGGCCACCCGATCCAGAAGCCACGGCTCCACCCGGGTACCGATGATCGCGCAGGCCTCGAGCGCGGAGCGCGCCGCTTGCGACAGTCTGGACACCCGCGCCAGGACGGCGTCGCGGACGGTTTCCGGCATGTCCGGCTCCCCGCTGCTCAGGATCTCTGCGACAAAGAACGGGTTGCCGCCCGTACGCCGGTGGAGTAGCGCGGCGTCCAATCCGCTCTCTCGCGCCATCACGCGGACCGCGGCTTCGGACAGGGGCGGCAGGATCATGCGGTACACCCGTGGCGCGGTGGCCAGATCGCCCAGCAGCACCCGCAGCGCATGATCGGGGCCCACCTCGTCGTCGCGGTACGTGGCAATCACCACGGCCGTGGTGTCGGCGATGCGCCGGCCGATGAAGCGAAGGAAATCCAGCGTCGCCTCGTCGGCCTGGTGAACGTCTTCGATGACGAGCAGCGTCGCCGGGTTCGGCTGCCGCAACAGGCCGACACACGAGCGGAAGGCCAGGGCCCGGTGCCGGCGATCGTCGAACAACCGCGCCACCGCTTCATCCAAGACCTCGGCGATTTCGACCACGGGGCCGAAGGCGCTCGGCGTCGATAGAGACTCGCACATCCCCCAGGCGACGCGCACGCCGCCGCCGGCGATCTCGCAGAGCTTCCGCGCGAGGGTGGTCTTGCCGACCCCGGCCTCCGCGCCCACAAAGGTGAGCGACCCGTGACCTTTGCCGGCGGCTTCCAGCCGGACGGATAGTTCTTGCAGAAACACGCCGCGCTCGAGAAACGCGTTCCCCGCCGGCCTCATAGTGGCTGCGTGTTTCGGCGGCCGGGGCGGTCCTCCTTCGCAAAAAGATAGGGGGAAACCCCGATGCCGCGGCGCCCCGGTGCGCCTACGATGCCGGCGAGACCAGCGCAGAGGAGGAGCGTCTATGCCGAGATACGTGATCGAGCGCACCCTGCCGCCGGGAATCACGCCCGCGGAGGTCGAGGATGCGGTCCGGCGCGCCATCGCCGTCAATACGACGCTGCCGCAGATTCGCTGGGTTCACAGCAACCTCGCGGTCGACCGGAGCAAGTTCTTCTGTGAATATGAAGCGCCCAACCCAGACGCCGTGCGGGAGGCTGCCAGGCTGGCCGACATCCCGTGCGACCGTGTGACGGAAGTCGTGGAGGTATGCGCCGCCACCTACGCGCTCCCGAGCTGACCGGGGAGCAACAGGTCACGCGCGGCGTCGCTCCGCGGGCGCAGGCGGGCTGAACCAACTCAGAGGCCACGGGTACGCTCGCAAGCTTGAGAGGAGGTGAAGGACCGTGCGAAAGACCGTCTCCATTACGCTCGGTGTATTGCTCGCCGTCACGTTGGCCTATGTCGGGAATCTGCTGGTCGCCGGGGCCCAGACCACCGTGGCGCCGGACGTCGTGACGAAGCTCGCGATGGCGAGGCTGGCCACGGCGAAATACGCGACGGATCTCGAGCGCGCCAAGGCGGACGGATACACGATCATCACGCCCATGATCCCCAATATGGGCTATCATTTCCTGAACCCGAAAATTACGGCGTTCGACGTCACGAAGCCTCCGATCCTGGTCTATGTGCATCGAGGGGACGCGTGGCAGCTGGTGGCGCTGGAGTGGGTGTGGCCCAAGAAACCGGCGGTCGCTCCCCTCCCGGGCGCCCGGTACGGTTCGTTCGGAGCGGCCTGCCATTATACCGACGGGTCGTTCATCCCATCGGAGTCCCAAGCGGCGTGCGGCAAGACCAGTCCCACAACCGGTGCGGATTTCATGTTCTGGCACCCGTCGCTGGTCACGTTTCACATCTGGATCTGGTACCCGAATCCCTCCGGCGTGTTCGGTGAATTCAATCCCCTCGTGACGCCGTTCAATGTCGAGTAAGCGACGCCCGGGGAGAGCCCCAAGGCTCTCCCCGGTGCTCGTCTGGCCGTGGCTCCTGCTCCTCACGCCGCTGATGCTCGTGCCGCCTCACGCCGATGGCGGGCCGGCCTCCGTCGTGTCGGTCGAGATGGTCGAGTTTGCGTTTCACCCCGCCGTCATCCGCCTGAGCGCCGGCCGTCCGGTGACCCTCGTCCTCGAGAATCGCGGCCAGCTGTCCCATCAATTCGAAACCGGCTATCTGCGGACGGTCCCCACCGTCGTCGTCACCGACGCGCTGCGCGTCGAGGCGTCCGGCGTCACGGTCGTTCGTCTGCAGCCGGGGGCGACCGCGAAAGTGACGTTTGTGCCGGCGATACGCGGGCGCGTCTCCTTCGCCTGCACGATCGAAGGGCACCGAGAAGCCGGGATGGCCGGCACCCTCGAAATCCGTTGAGTCACGCCACCCTCGGAACGCCGCAGGACATTACGCTACAGGAGTTGCGCGTCGGTGCTTCTACCCGGCCGATGAGGCTACCGAGGACCTGGCGCGCCGCCTCGCGCGGAACGACGACGGGAGATCCGCGGCCGAACCGGCCGGGGCGCCGGCGACCGGTTGACGTGCTATGACCCCAGCCACCGCCCGATCAGCGGGCGGACGGCTCCTCTCGCAAGCGCCGCGATGGCGCCGCCGGCCAGCGCGCTCACCATCCAAGGCACGCCGAAGGCCAGCACGAGCACCACGCCGTATTCGGGGGGTGGGTTGACCCCGTGCCACATCCCGATCACCCGGTCCGCCCCGATCCGGGCCCACACCGCGGCGGCGGCGGCCGCGAGCGCGGCGGGTACCGGGAGGCGGGTCGCCCACACGGCGGCGAGACCGCACGCAAACGGCGACACCGCCGGCAGCGAGGCCGCGGCCGGCAATGCCTCCACGACGGGCGGGCTGGCCCCGAGCGAGTCCAACCCCTCAAAGACCGCGACGCCCGCCGCCACCGCGACCGTCCAGCGCCAGACGGCCGCCCGCAACACTCGCCCCCGCACGCTTAAGCGGTCCCCGGCGGGACAGATCCGCGGCGGGTGGAGGTCCGGCCGCGCTCACGACCGCGGGCGATAGGGGTGCGCATGCCGTGTCAGGGCGTCCCGGCGTCGCCGAGGTCGGTAAAGTGCGCGCGCGTGGTTCCCTCCGCCACCAAGCGCCGCGTCTTGTAGTCGATGGTCACGCGGTCCGCCCACAGCGTACCCTGACGCCGTACGATGACGACTTTGCCCGTGAGTGTGGCCACCGACGTCTTGAAGTTCACGGCGGCGTCCTCGCTGGTGGCCACGGCACCGTACACGTCGGCCTGCACCGGCCCGTGGATCACGGCGCGGTCTTCGGCCCGAAACAACTCGATCGCGCTCCCCTGCAGGCGGCCGGCCTTGTTGGCCACGGTCGGATGCCCCGTCACCAGCCCGTGTTGGCTCCGCCCATCGTATACCAGCCGGTCCCCGGTCACGACGAGGTCGGGCGCGTCGAACATGGTGACGTGCCCCGCGGCGACGAGATGCTCCCCGGACCGGTCCGCATCGATCGAATCGGCCGAGAGCGCGTATTGCGTCGTCTCGACGGATGCGTTCCCGCTCATGACGGCCCGCGTGATCTCGTTGGCCTGGCTCAGGACGAGCGTGATCGCGTCGGCCGTGGCCTGCCCCTGCGGTCCGGTCGCCGTGACGTGGCCGGACAACACCGCGGTGCGCGCCGCACGGTTCAGGCGCAGCAGGTCGGCGGTCGCACGGTCCGCGCCGTAGTCGATGCGGACGTGGCCGGCCGCGGTGAGCGTCGCGCCCGTGTTGTCCACCGTGACTTGGTCCGCGGTCAGCTGCAGCGGGGACGCGAGCGACAACGGCGCGCTCCCCGAGGCGGCGGCCCACGATGCGACGCAGAGCGCCGGCAGGAGGCTCACCAGGAGGGCAGCCCGTACCGTCCGCCGGCGTGTCACAGGATCGCCCCGGTCCGGCCGGCCGAGCGGCACGCGTCGCAGTACCCGTAAAATTCGACGCGGTGTCCCACCACCGCGAAGGCCGGGTCCGTGAGGCCCCGCTGCTCGCGCTCGAGCACGTCCGCGATGCGTCCCCGGGGCAGGTCGACCACGGCTCCGCATTGGAGGCACGTGCCGTGGTAATGCGGGTCGGGGTTTGCGCAAAAGACGCCTCGGCCGTCGCCGTAGGTCACCCGGCGCACGATGCCGAGGCGCTTGAGCAGGTCCAGGGTACGGTACGTCGTCGCGAGGTTGACGGTCGGGCACAGCGCCTTCGCGCGGCCGCACACCTCCTCCGCGGAGACGTTGATGCGTCCCGCGCCGAGCACGGCCGCAAGAATCGCACGGCGCTGCGGCGTGGCCCGGTAACCCTGCCGCTCGAGCGCCTCCAGGCGGTCGGCCAGCGTCGCGCCGGTGCCCCGCGCGACCGCCCGCCGCCTGCCCCTCCCCGCCGTCGTGACCGCCACCTGTCGGCTCCCCTCGGCCGCGCTGCGCTGCGGGAACGCGACGTTACGGCGTCCCCGGCTTGCGCGCGCGCTCCTCGTCCCACAGCGCGTCCAGCTTGCGGTACTTCTCGGGAAACTCTCCTGTATATCTGAGCCAGGCCGGAATCGGGTACCGCACGCCGCCCCGCTGCGTCCCGGCAAGCCCGTCCACGAGCTCCTCGGCCATGGCCCAGGGGATCGTAAACGCCATCTCATGATCCTCGGTTTGCCCGTAGATCCGGTCGCCGTAGCACGGGAGAATGACCTGCGGCTGCCCCGAATGCATCGTCTCGATGACGGCGTCGGCGCAGTCGAGGCGCGCGGAGAAGCTGCTGTGCAGCCGGCCGCCGCGCCGGAACAGCGCCGCGGCGACGAGACGCATCACCTGCGCGGAGTTTCCGTACACCAGCACCACGTGCGGCTCGAACGCCGCCCGGGCCAGCGGGCCGATGAGGATGCGCTCGTACTCGCCGAAGGAGAACTTCGGTACCTCGGCCTCCGTGCGCGCCGCCGCCTCCGGCGTGTCGACATACATGCCGCACGCGAGTTGACCCTCGGCGTAGTACGGCAGCACCGGCTCGAACCCGAACGCGGTCTTCGCGAGGGGACAACTCAGGTCGTCCCGCCCCACCGCCACCGTCCACCCATACCGGCGCGCTATCGAGAAGGTCTGGCAGATGGCGACCCGGATGCCCAGATCCTGTGCGGGCCGCCGCGCGTTGTCCGGCAGCGCCTCGCCGGGCCGCACCATGCGGATGCCGACCGGAAAAGTCTGCGGGCGGACGTGCTTCTCGATCTCGGCGTTCAGCGAGGCCGGCTCCATGCGGTGCGCCCCCTCCTCCACTATCCGTTCGGCACGCCGGCGCCGAGCAGGGCGTCGGCGATCTCGAAGAAGACGCGCGCCGACGCGGAATCCGGCGACCCGATCGTGACGGGGACCCCCCGGTCGCTGCCCTCGCGAATCGCGGGGTCGAGCGGAATGCGGCCGAGCAGCGGCGCGTCAACCATCCGCGCCAGCTCCTCGCCCCCGCCCCGGCCGAAAATATACACGGGCTCAGCCCCCGGGGACGGCACGAAGTACGACATGTTCTCGACGACGCCGACGACGCCCATGTTGACCTTTTCGGCCATCTTGCCGGAGCGGTAGGCGACGCCGGTCGCCGTGGACTGCGGGGTCGTCACGATCAACATCTCGGCCCGCGGCAGGGTCTGCGCGATCGTCAAGGACACGTCGCCCGTGCCGGGGGGCAGGTCGATCAGCAGATCGTCCACCTCGCCCCAGTGGACCTCCGTGAGAAACGTCGTCAGCGCCTTGTGCAACATCGGGCCGCGCCAGATGACGGCTTCGCCCTCGTTGACCATGAAGCCGATGGACATGACGCGCACGCCCCAGCGCTCGAGCGGGATGATCATCTGATCGATGATGGTGGGGTGACCCGACACGCCGAGCATCTTCGGGACGCTGAACCCGTAGACGTCCGCGTCGACGACGCCGACCGTGCGGCCCCGCCTGGCGAGGGCGGCCGCGATGTTGACGGTCACCGTGGACTTCCCGACGCCGCCCTTGCCGCTCGCGATGGCCAGGATGCGCGTCTTCGACGTGGGGGCGAGCAGGGGCGATTGCCGTTGCGGCCCGGGGCGGAGCTGCGCGACGAGCGCCTGCCGCTGTTCCTGCGTCATCACGCCGAGGTGGACGTCCACCCGCTCGACGCCCGGGAGCGACGCGACCTTGGTCTTGATCGAGTCGATGATGGTCTCCCGAAGCGGACACCCGCTGATCGTCAGCAACGCGTCCACGCGCACATCACCGCCGCGGATCGCGATGTCCTTGACCATGTTGAGCTCCACAATGCTACGGTGAAGCTCGGGATCCATGACGTCACGCAGCGCCTCGAGCACTTGGTCTCGGGTCACCGCGAGCTGGCGGGCAGCCATGGTTGGCCTCCTCAGGTCGTTGGGCGCGAATCAGGCCCCGGGGCGGCGATCATGCCGGGACCGGCGGGGGGCCGATGAGAGTCATTCTCAACGCATAACGAGCGTAGCATCGCGCCCTGGGAGCGTCAAGGAACGTCCCATGGCGCGCCATGGCGCCCGGTCCAGGAACCCGGGCCGCCGGCCGCCAATCAGGCCGCGTGCGGATCCTCATCAACGCGGTATCCGCCCGCATGGGCGGCTCGGCCACGCATCTTCCAAATTTCCTCGCGACGGCGGGCCTCCGGTACCCCTCCGACTCGTTCATCGCCTGCGTCAACGAGCGCTGGCAGGCGCCCCCGTTACCGGCCAACGTCCGGCTCATCCGCACCCCCGAGTTGCGGGGCCGCCTCGCCCACGCCGTGTGGGACCAATGGGGGGTGAACCGGACCGGGAGGCGGGAGCGTCCCGACGTGCTGGTCTCTCTTCTCAACTTCGGTCCGGTGCGCAGCCCGGTTCCGCACGTCCTGTTCCAGCGCAACCCGGTCTACTACTGCGAGTACTACCTCCGCCGACTCACCGTCCGGCAGAAGGCGGCCGTGATCGCGACCCGAACCCTTGCGCACGCGATCATGCGGCGGGCCCAGTGCATCGTGACCCCGTCCGCGGCGATGCGGGACATGATCCGCGCGTACTATCCCGGGCTCCCGGAGGACCGCTTCCGCGTGGTGCCGCACGGCTTCGGCGCGGACGTCTTCCACACGGACACGCCGCTTCCCGACGCCGTCCGGACGGCCATCGCCGGATCTCGGGGGGTCCGCCTGCTCTACGTCTCCCATGCCGCCCCCTATAAGGGGATCGAGATCCTGCTCGAGGCCGCGCGACTGCTCCGGGATCGCGGCATCCCATCGACCGTCTGGCTCACGATCGCCCCGGAAGACTGGCCGGAGGGCTTCTCCCGCTACCAGGCGTTCCTGGCCCGCCACGCCCTCGGGGAGCGGGTGAGAATCCTCGGCCGGGTGCCTCACGGGGCCGTGCATCGGGTCTACGCCGCGGCCGACGTGTTCGTGCACCCCTCCCTCTGCGAGTCGTTTGCCTTTCCGCTGGTGGAGGCGATGGCGAGCGGCCTCCCGGTGATCGCCGCCGAGCGTCCGCTGAACCGGGAGATGTGCGGCGACGCCGCCGCGTACTACCCGCCGCTCGACGCCGGCGCGCTCGCGGCCGAGATCACGCGGCTGCGCGGTGACGAGGCGGCGAGGCGGACGATGGCGGACCGAGGACGTGCGCGGGCGAGCGCGTTCTCGTGGGCGCGGCACGTGGACGAGGTGATGGCAATCGTACGGTGCCTCGCCCGGGACACTTCGGCCCCGGCGCGCCGCTGACGCGGCCCCTCGACGACGCACACAGCAGGGGTCCCAGACACCGGGAACAAGACGGTCCGGGTTCGCGCTGGCGGAACGTGGATGAGCGTGGCGCTGGAGTGGGACCTTACGGTTGCGGCGTCGCCGCGCCGCCCGCGCTGCCCCGCCGCCCGCGCCGCCGCCTCCGGCGTTTGCGCTGGTGCGGCGCGGCACTCGCCGCCTCACCCGCCGCCGGCGGTGGGGCGGCGGCGTCCGGGGTTCCGGACCCCGCCCGCGGCGCGTGGGACGCGCTCGCCGCCCCGTCGTTCGGATGCCGCCGCCGCGCGGGGTGCGGCGCCTGAACCGGCGGTGACGGTTGCGGCCGTGCTTCCGGCCGCGCGGCGCGGCCGCCCGCGGGCGCTCCACGCGCCTCGTCGGGCCGCGGCGCCGAGGGCATGTGCGCTGTCTCCCGCGCGTGGACCTCCGGAAAGTCCAGGGACTCCTCGTCCGGCGGCGCCGCCTCGCCCAGCGCCGTGCTGACGGCCGTCCCCTTGGCCGCCGGCCGGCGGCCGGGCGGCTTGCGCTCGGAGGCATGCTTGATACGGTCGAGCATCCGCTCCAGGAACTGCACGAGGAACTGCCGCGCCGCCGCGTCGCTGATCATCGCGATGCCCGGATCCGCGTCGACGCGATAGACGACCTCGACGCCGTCCTCGCCGCTCCGGAGCGTGCAGCGGCCGGAAAACGCGCGCAGCGTGCCAAGCACCTGCGTGAACTCGATCGACGAGGGCGTCCGGAGCGAGACGCGGAGCAGACATTCCGCGGGCAGCCCCGCGAAGTAGCCGCGCAGCGAGACGAGCTGCGCGGCGCCGCGCTTCTCCACGACCTCGGCCACCATCCACAGCGGCCCGCCGTAGCGCGCCATCGCCTCCGGCGGCACCAGGTGGCTGAAGACGTGTTCCATGGAGGCGCGGATCACCCGCCGCGCCTCCACGGCGAGGACGGGCGGGGCCGGCACGGCTATGACGCGAGCTCCCGTCTCATGCGCGCGGTGCCCTCCACCATGGCGCGCAGCTTGGCGATCGTCTCATCCGCCGTGCGGGTCTTGAGCCCGCAGTCCGGGGACACGTAGATCTGCTCCGCGGGAATGACCTCCAGCGTGCGGCGGATGCCGTCGGCCACCTCGTCCGCCGACTCGGCGCGATGGCTGTGCGCGTCGATCACGCCGAGGCCGATGTCCTTCGTGAAGCGCGGCGACCGGAAGGTCTGGAGGAGGGCGTACTCATCGTTCTTGAGCGCGAGATCGATCTGCCGCACCGCGAGCCGCAGCATCGCCGGGTAGATCCGCGGCACATCGCCGTAGCAGACGTGGGTCACCGTGTACGCGCCGAGGCCCCGTGTGACGATCTCCATCGCTTCGACCGCCAGCTCGAAGTCCTCATCCGGGCGCGTGTGGATGGCGGGCTCATCGATCTGGATGTAGCGCGCGCCGGCCCGCTCGAGGTCGGCGGCCTCGTCGTGCACCGCGCGGGCCAGCTCCAGGACGAGCTCGCGCCGCGTCGGGTAGTATTCGTTGAACGACCACTCCGCGATCGTGTACGGCCCGGTGAGCATGCCCTTGACCGGCCGCGCGGTGAGCCCCTGGGCGAACCGGAACCAGTCGACGGTGAGCGGCCCGCGCCGTCCGACCGGCGCGATGACGGCCGGCTTCGGGTAGTAGCGGTTTCCGTACGAGCGCACGAGGCCGGCGTTCTCGAACCCGTCCATCTGCTCCGCGAAGAACGCGACCATGTCGCCCCGGTACATCTCGCCGTCGACGAGGATGTCGAGTCCGATCTCCTCCTGCCGGCGGATCCATTCCTCCGTCGCCTGCCGCTCCAGACGCCGCAGCTCGGCCGGGTCCAGCTGCCGGCGCGACACCTTGCGCCGCGCCTCGAGCAGGTACGGCGGTTTCGGCAGGCTGCCGACCGTCGTCGTGGGAAACGCCGTCGCCGTCATGCCGCCCCCTCCTTGGCCAGCCGAACGCCCGCGACGAGCGTCTCGAGCTTCCGGCGCGCGACGCGGCGGGGCAGGAACTCGAGGCCGGCGCTCGGTCCGACGTGGAGCGAGGCCGGCGGCACGAGGTCCATCGCCCGGCGACACGCCGCCGCGACTTGCTCCGGCGTCTCCAGGCGGGTGTTGCGCGCGTCGAGCACGCCCAATCCCAGCTCCTTGGTAAACTTGGCCCGGCGCAGCACGTCCCAGTTGCGCGCGCCCCCGGCGACGAAGTCCAGCCCGATGACGTCCACGGGCACCTCGAGGATCGCCGGGTAGAGCCCGTCCACGTGGCCGAAATACGTGTAGAGCGCGCGGCGGGTCCCCACACCCTCCCACAGCACGTCCATGGCGCGGCGAAACAGGGGCAGGGCGTCCCGGCGGACGAGCAGCGCGGGCTCGTCGACCTGGATCATCGGCGCGCCCGCCGCCGCAAGCGCGCGCAACTCGTCATTGAGCGCGCGGGCCAGCGCCATCACGACGCGCTCCAGCCCGCCGCCGCGATCGTCGCGGCTCATGGCCGCGAGCGTCAGTGGCCCCGTCACGACCGCCTTCACGGGACGCTCGCTGTGCGCCGCCGCGAACGCAAAGTCCGCGACGGAGATCGGCGCCCGCCAGGCGACCTCGCCGGCGACCACGGGCTGGCGGTAGTACACGTTGGTGTCGAAATACCGCTGCAGCCCGTTGATCGTGAACCCTTCGAGGCCGCGCGCAAAGTACGTCAGCCCGTCCTCCCACCGGATCTGCCCGTCCGTCACGACGTCCACGCCCGCCTCGGCCTGCTCGCGCAGGACCTCCGCCGTGACGTCGTCCTCGACCCGCCGGAGGTCGGCCGCCGAGATCTCGCCGCGCTGGAACTTCTCCACGCTGGTCCGCCAGCGGCCCGGCGCCGGGGGATCCGGGATCTTTGGATAACTGCCCACGACCGTCGTCTGCAACCGCCCGCACCTCCAGCGTTATCGAACGAGCTCGCGCGCGATGATCAGGCGCTGCACCTCGGAGGTCCCCTCGCCGATCTCGCACAGCTTCACGTCCCGGTAGATCCGCTCCACGGGATAGTCCTTGATGAACCCGTATCCGCCGTGGATCTGCACGGCGCGGGACGCCGCCCGCGCGGCCGCTTCCGAGGCGAAGAGCTTGGCCATGGAGCTCTCCCGGCGGTACGGGCGCCCTCGCCACGCCGCGTCGGCGGCCTGCATCACCAGCAGTTCGGCGGCGTCCAGGTCCACCGCCATGTCCGCGACCATCCACTGAATCGCCTGGAACTCCGCGATCGCGCGGCCAAACGCGCGGCGCTCCCGCGCGTACGCGATCGACGCGTCGAGCGCGGCGCGCCCGAGCCCCAGGGCCAGCGCGCCGATGCCGATGCGACCCCCCTCCAACACCCGCATCGCGTCGTGAAATCCCGCGCCCGGCGCGCCCAGCATCTGGGAGTCCGGCACCGCGCACTCCTCCAGGATGACCTCGCAGGTGTCGCTGGACCGCATGCCGAGTTTGTCCTCGTGCTTGCCGACCCGGAGCCCGGGCGTCCCGGCCTCGACGAGAAACGCCGAGATGCCCCGGTGCCCCGCGGCCGGGTCCGTCCGCGCCATGATGACGTAGACGCCGCCGATGCTCCCCTGGGTGACGAAGACCTTGGTCCCGGACAGCACCCACCGGTCGCCGCGGCGATCGGCCCGGGTCGCGAGCGCGCCGGCGTCGCTCCCGGATCCCGGCTCCGTCAAGCACCACGCGCCGAGCGCCTCCCCCGAGGCAAGCCGGGGAAGGTAGGTCCGCTTCTGCGCGTCCGTCCCCGCCCGCACGATGTGGCCCGTGCACAGCGAGTTGTGCGCCGCGACGCTGAGCGCGACGCCGCCGTCACCCCACGCCAGGGCTTCGATCGCGAGCGCCATGCTCACGGTGTCGATGCCGGCGCCGCCGTAATCGGCCGGCACCGTCATGCCCCACAGCCCGAGCGCGGCCAGCTTCGGGACGAGGGCCCGGGGAAACGTGGCCTCGGCGTCCCACCGCCGCGCGTGCGGACGGATCTCCGCCGCCGCGAACTCGCGCACGGTGCGGTGGACGAGCCGCTGATCCTCCGTATACTCGAAGCGCACCGCCCTGCCCGCGCCTCCTCGCCGCGACACGCGCCGCCGCCGCGACGGCCGGTCAAACGAAAAGCCTCCCATGGGCTTCCATGAGAGGCTCAGGGTTCCTCTCGCTGACGGGCCGAGCGGCTTAGAACGGGACGGCTTCGACCGCCTTGATCTCGGGCACCTGCTCGCGCAGCATGCGCTCGACGCCGGCCTGCAGCGTCATCATCGAGTACATGCATCCGACGCACGAGCCGGCCAGCCGGATCTGCACGACCCCGTTAATGATGTCAACGAGCTCGATGTCCCCGCCGTCCGCCTGCACGTGCGGCCGGATCGTGTCCAGGACCTGCTGCACCCGATCCTGCAGCCCCGTGCCCTCGGACACGGCCTGCGACGCCGTCTGCTCCATCGCCGTCCTCCCGGCTACGCGCGCGTCTCTTCCGTCTCGCTGCACGGCTGGGCTTCGCCCGCGTCATCGCGCGTCTTGAACGAATGCCCGCACCCGCACGTGGAGACCGCGTTGGGATTGCGGATCGCGAATCCGGCCGCCGTGACGGAGCTGACGTAGTCGATCTCCGCGCCGTCGAGCAGACGCGAGCTCGTCTTGTCCACGAGCACGCGCACGTCGCCGCGGTCGATCACCTGATCATCCGCCTCCGGCGCGGAATCGAACGTCATGCCGTAGGAGAAGCCGTCGCAGCCGCCCTTGGTGATGAAGACACGGAAATACAGCCCGGCCTCGTCCTGCTCCGCCAGCAACTCCTTGAGCTTGGACACGGCCCGGTCGGTCACGGTAATCATGCGACAAGCCTCCTTGCGCCGCGGCCTCGCGGCGCACTCAAATTGTACGCAGGGCCCGACGCTTTGTCAAACAAGCTCCGGCGCGCGGGCGCTACTCCGTGGGGAGCCGCGCGTTGGACCACGCCAGGATGCCGCCCCGGAGGTTCACCGCCTTGCCGTAGCCGGCGCTGCGCAGCATCGTCACGATCTTGCCGCTTCGCCCGCCCGACCGGCAGTAGATGATCGCGGGGTTGTCCGCGTCGATCTCCCGGAGGCGCGAAGGAACCTCGGCCATGGGGATCAACCGGCATCCTGGGATGTGGGCGTCCTCGTACTCCCACGGTTCTCGCACGTCGATCAGCTGCACGGCCCCGTTGGCGAGCAGGGCCTGGGCCTCCTCGGGGGTGATCTCGGGGATCGGTCCGACCGCCGCCGCGCTCCGATCGTGGGCCGGCATGCCGCAAAACTGCTCGTAGTCGATGAGCTCGTGGATGGTCGGATGGTCCCCGCAGATCGGGCACTCGGGACTCCGGCTCCACCGGACGACCCGCGTCTCCCCCTCCAGCGCGTCGAAGATGAGCAGCTTGTTCGCCAGCGTCTCGCCGACGCCGAGCACAATCTTGAGGACCTCGAGCGCCTGCCGCGCTCCGGCGAACCCGCACAGCGCCCCCAGGATACCGCCCTCGGCGCAGCTCGGCACCGCGCCCGGGGGCGGCGGCGTCGGGAAGAGGCAGCGGTAGCAGCCGCGCCCCGGCAGGAACGTCGTCGCCTGTGCCTCCCACTTGAGAATGCTCGCGTCCACCAGGGGCTTGCCGAGCAGGACGCAGGCATCGTTGACCAGGTAGCGCGTCGGGAAGTTGTCGCTCCCGTTCACCACCACGTCGTACTCCCGGATGATGTCGAGCGCGTTCGCGCTGGTCAGCACGGTCTGGTACGGCACGACGGTGACCTCGGGATTGACGCCCGCGAGCGTCCGCTGCGCCGACACCGTCTTGTCCTGCCCCACCGCCTGGGTCGTGTGCAGGATCTGCCGGTGGAGGTTGGACAAGTCCACGCGATCGCCGTCCACGATGCCGATCGTGCCCACGCCGGCCGCCGCGAGATACAGCGCGACCGGCGACCCGAGCCCGCCGGCGCCGATCGCCAGCACCTTGGCCCGCAGCAGCCGCGCCTGCCCGCGGATGCCGACTTCTTCCAGGATCAGCTGGCGCGCATACCGCTCCATCTGGGTCGCGTTCAACACCGGCGGCGTCGTCCGCGTCTGTGTGGTCCCGCTTGTCGCCATCTGCCCCTCCACCCTGGTCCGTCTCACCGCGCGGCCGGCCGCGTCGCCCATACCATAGGATTCGCGGCCCGGCGTGTCAAGGAAACCCGCCGCGGCGTTTCGCGGTCCCGCCGCGCCGCGGCTGTGCGTCTCTCTAGGTGCAACGCCGGCGAGGCGGCCGGCCTTCCCGCGCGGGCGCGGGCCGCCGCCGCGCCCGCGCGACACGCCGCGGTCAGGTCGCGGCCGCCACCGCCTGCTCGTCCGCGTGGTAGCTGCTGCGCACGAGCGGGCCGGATTCCACGTGGCGAAAGCCCATCTGGAGCCCCTCGCGCTTGAGCGCGGCGAACTCGTCCGGGTGGTAGTAGCGCGCGATCGGCGCATAGTCCTTGCCGGGACTCAGGTATTGACCGATCGTCAGGATGTCGCACGAAACCGCGCGCAGGTCGCGCATCGTCGCGTGGACTTCCTCGACCGTCTCCCCGAGCCCGACCATCATGCCGCTCTTCGTCAGTCCCCGGCGGCCCCAGGTCTTCGCGCGCGCGAGCAGCTCGAGCGAGCGGCGGTAGTTGCCGCCCCGCCGCACGTCGCGGAACAGCCGCGGCACCGTCTCGATGTTGTGGTTGAGGATCTCGGGCTCGGCCTCCAGCACGGTGCGGAGGGCCGCCGCGTCGCCCTTGAAGTCCGGGATCAGGACTTCCACGGAGCACCCCGCCGCGAGCTCCCGGATGCGGCGGATCGTCCGGGCGAACATCCCCGCGCCGCCGTCCTTGAGATCGTCGCGATCGACGGAGGTGACCACCACGTGCCTGAGACCCATCCGGGCCACCACGGCGGCGACCCGCTCCGGCTCCTGCGCGTCGAGCTCGGTGGGAAGCCCGTGCGCGATCGCGCAGTACGCGCAGTGCCGCGTGCAGACGTTTCCCAGGATCAGGAACGTCGCCGTCTTGCGCTCCCAGCAGTCGCCGATGTTGGGGCACCGCGCCTCTTCGCAGACCGTGTGCAGCGCCTGCGTGCGCATGACCCCGACCAGCTCGCGAAAGTTCGGACCGCTCGGCAGCCGCACCTTGAGCCATGCCGGCCGGCGCTCAACGCTCATGGATGTCCACCATCATCTCCTTTCCCTGGGACCGTCAAAACTCCGGGGAATCGCCGACCGGCGCGAACTCCTCCAACTGGCGCTTGATGTGCGTCAGAAACTGCATCGCGAGCGCGCCGTCGAAGATGCGGTGGTCGAAGCCGAGCCCGAGGTTCATCATGTCGCGAATGGCGATGCCCTCCCCCACGACGACCGGACGGCGCACCACGGCGTCGGTGGACAGAATCGCGGCCTGCGGGTAATTGATGATCGGCATCGAGTAGATCGATCCGTACACCCCCGCGTTGGTCAGGGTGAACGTGCCGCCGGCGATGTCGTCGGGGGCGAGCTTGCCCTGCCGGGCCCGCGACGCCAGCGCTTCGATCTCGCGCGCGATGCCGACCACGCTCCGTTGATCCGCGTGCTTGATGACCGGCACGATCAGCCCCTCGGGCGCCGCGACGCCGATCCCGATGTGGATCGCCTGCTTGAGGAGGATGCCCTCGGGCGTGAACGTCGAGTTGACCGCGGGGTAGGCGCGCAGCGCACGCGTGAGCGCCCGGACGACGAACGCGGTCAGCGAGACGTTCGTGCCTTCGCGCGCGCGCCAGGCCTCCTTGTAGGCCGCCCGATGGCGCGTGAGCGCCGTCACATCCACGTCGAGGACGCCGTAGGCATGCGGAATCTCTCGCGCGCTGCGCGACATGCGCTCCGCGATCGCCCGCCGGACGATGGAGAACGGCTGGAGCCGGTCGCCCTGGGCACGCGGGGCCACCGCCGCGGGCGCCCCGAACGGGCCCCCCGCGGCACCGGGCTCCCCGGCTGCCGGTCCGGGTGCCGTCGCAGCCGGGCGCGCCGCGGGCGCCGCCGTGCCGCGCGTCTGGAGGTAGCGGAGGACGTCGTCCTTCGTCACGCGGCCCCCGGCGCCGCTTCCCTGAAGCGCCTGGAGCTCGTCCAGCCGCAGGTGATGCTCTTCGGCCAGCCGGCGCACCAACGGCGACAGACGCGCCGCCCCGCCCCGCGCGGCCTCCGCGCCGGACACCCGGCCGTCGCGGGCCGTCGTGCTCGCGGTCGCGGCCGGCGCCGCCTCCACCGCGACCGGCGACGGGGCTACGGCGCCGCCGGTCTCCTCCATGATCGCGATCGGCGTCCCCGCGACGACGGTCTGCCCTTCCGGGACCAGGATCTGACCGAGCACGCCCGCCAACGGCGACGGCATCTCCACGTTGACCTTGTCGGTGATCACCTCGACGAGCGGCTCGTACCGCGCGACACGATCCCCGGGCTGCTTGAGCCACTTGCCGATCGTGCCCTCGTGCACGCTCTCGCCGAGTTGGGGCATCTTGACCTCGGTGGCCATCGCCGGCTCCTCCGCGGGAAAGTGCGCTCCGCGCCCAGGGGTGCTAGCGCGTCATTGCCAACTTTCGGCAAGGGTTCGAGCCGGCCCCGCTACCGCGTCTCGCCGGACATCGCGGGCGCGGCATCAGTAGGCGACCAATGTGCGCGCCGCGGCCGCGATCTTCTCGGCGTTCGGCATGAACCACTGCTCGAGCGGCGGCGCAAACGGGACCGCGGGGACGTCCGGCCCGCACACGCGGGTCGGCGGAGCGTCCAAGTGCCGGAAGCCCTCCTCGGCGATCGTGGCCGCCACCTCCGCGCCGAATCCCCCAAACCGGTTGTCCTCGTGCACGATGAGCGCGCGGCTCGTGCGGGCCACGGACTCCAGGATCGTCGCGGTATCGAGCGGCCGCAGCGTGCGAAGGTCTACCACCTCCGCCTCGACGCCGTCGCGCGCCAGCAGGTCCGCCGCGCCCAGCGCTTCGTGCATCATCAGGCCGTAGGCGAAGATGCTGAGGTCGCGGCCCGGGCGCCGCACGGCCGCGCGGCCGATCGGCACGTCGACGTCGCCGTCCGGCACCTGGTCGTGGATCATGCGGTACAGCTTCTTGTGCTCGAGGTAGAGCACCGGATCGTGGTCGCGGATCGCCGCTTTGAGCAAGCCCTTGGCGTCCGCCGGGCTGTAGGGGGCGACGACCTTGAGCCCGGGCACGTGCGCGTAAAACGCCTCGATGGACTGCGAGTGATACAGCGCGCCGTGCACGCCGCCGCCGTACGGGACGCGAATCGTCATCGGGCACCCGTAGTCGTTGTTGGAGCGGTAGCGCATCCGGGCGACCTCGCTCACGATCTGGTCGAACGCCGGGTGAATGAAATCCGCGAACTGAATCTCGGGGACCGGGATGAGGCCGTTGGCGGCCATGCCGACCGAGACGCCGATGATCATCGATTCGGCCAGCGGCGTGTCGAGCACCCGGTCCTCGCCGTACGCCTCGAACAAGCCGTCCGTGACGCCGAAGACGCCGCCCTTCCGGCCGACGTCCTCGCCGAGGACGATCACGCGCTCGTCGCGCGCCATCTCCTCGTGGAGCGCGTCGTGAATCGCGTCCAGGTAGCGTTTGTCCGCCATGCTCAACGCCCCCGGCCCGGCGGCGCGTCGTGCTCGTAGTAGACGTAGCGGGTGGCGGTCGCGGGATCCACCGCCGGCGCGGCCTCGGCGAGCTCCGTTCCCTCATCGACCGCGCGGCGGACGCGTTCGGCGATCTGCCGCTCCTGCGCCTCGCCCAGCACGCCCCAGGCCCGCAACTCCGCCGCGAAGACATGCACGGGATCGTGCTCCTTGGTGTGCAGGATCTCGTCCGCCGACCGGTACTTCTCCTGGCGGTCATCGCTGCTGTGGGCGGTGAGGCGCGGCACCTTCACCTCGAGCAGCGTCGGGCCGTCGCCGCGGCGGGCCCGCGCCACCGCGTCCCGGGCGGCCACGTACACGTCGAGCACGTGGCTGCCGTCCACCGTGACACCCGGCATGCCGTACCCGGCGGCGCGGGCCGACACGTTCGGGACGGCCATCTGCTTCGAGACGGGCACGGAAATCGCGTACCCGTTGTTCTCCACGAGGAAGATCACGCCGAGCTTGTGGACCGCCGCGAAGTTCAGCGCCTCGTGAAAGTCGCCCTCGCTCGTGGCGCCTTCGCCGACCTCGGTGACGCAGATCTCACCGGTGCCCCGGAGCTTCGCCGCGTACGCGATCCCATCCGCGTGCAGCAGTTGGGTGGTCACCGGGCTGCTGGTGGACAGAATCTTGTGGCCCGAGTGACCGTAGTGTCCCGGCATCTGGCGTCCGCCGCTGCTCGGATCGGTGGCCTTGCTGAGCTGGATGAGAAAGATCTCCGCCGGCGGCATGCCCTTGACGAGCACCGCGGCCACCGAGCGGTAGAACGGGACCAGCCAGTCCTTGTCGCGGTCGAGCGCGTACACCGTCCCGACCTGCGCGCCCTCGTGCCCCTGGCCGGAGATCACGAACGCCGCCTGGCCCGAGCGCTGCAGCGCCCACATCCGCTCGTCGACCGCCCGGGCCAGCCGGACGTAGTAGTACATCTCGAGCAGCTCTCGGTCCTGGACGCCCAGGGCTTGCGGCGTGCGCTCGACCGGCGATTTGACGGCCTTGGCCTCTCTCGCGCTCACGCGGCCCTCCCTCTGCTCCCCGTCACGTTACGGCGGCCGGCACAAACCGCCGTGAGTTTCCGCGCCCCGCCAGGGGCCTCCTCCCCCCGCCGGGCGCGACCGCGGCCTGATCGGCGCCGCAGCGGCTACCCGTGCACCGCGCGTCCGAGCGCCGCGAGCGCCGCCTCGCGCACGGCCTCGGACAGTGTCGGATGGGCGTGGACGGATTGCCCGATCTCGACGACCGTGGCCTCCAGGCCCCGCGCGAGCACGCCCTCCGGCAACAACTCGGTGACCTCCGGGCCCACCAGATGCACGCCGAGAATCTCCCCCAACTCCCGGTCCGCCACGATCTTGATGAGCCCCTCACGCCGCCCAAGGATGGCCGCCCGCGCGTTCCCCGTGAACGGGAACCGGCCGATCGAGACGTCGCGCCCGGCGTCGCGCGCCTGCCGTTCCGTGAGCCCGACGCTCGCGAGTTGGGGGATGCAAAACGTGGCCCGCGGCATGAGCGACTGGTCGAGCGGCCGCGGCGACTCCCCGGCGATCGCCTCGACGGCCACCTCGGCTTCCGCGGACCCCACGTGGGCGAGCAGGAGCCCGCCGATCACGTCGCCGGCTGCGTACACCGACGGCACGGAGGTCTGCATCTGCGCGTTGACCGTGATGCCGGTGCGCCCGACCTCGACGCCGGCCTCTTCGAGGCCGAGCCCGTCGGTGAGGGGCGCGCGGCCAACCGCCACGAGCACGTACTCCGTCTCGATCGACTCCTCCGGCCCGTCGCCGGTGCGCATCGTCACCCGAACGCCGTCGCCGCAGGGCTGCGCACCCGTGACCGCGGTCCCCGTACGCACCCGGACGCCCCGGCGCTCGAGCGCCTTGCCCACCACGGCCGCGCACTCTTCGTCCTCCATGGGGAGCACCGACGGGAGCAGTTCGATCAGCGTCACCTCGGAGCCGAAGGCGGCAAAGATGCTCGCAAACTCCGTGCCGACCGCGCCGGCCCCAAGGATCGCGATCGATCGCGGCACGGCGCGCAGCGCGAGGGCCCCCGTGCTGTCGACGATCCGGTCGTGATCCAGGCGCGCCCCCGGCAGGTCGCGCGGGCGCGAGCCCGTGGCGACCAGGATACGGCGCGCCTCCAGATCGGTCTCCGAGCCGTCCGCGGCCGACACGTGCACGCCGGTCGACCCCGTCAGGCGAGCCTGGCCGGGGAACACCGCGATCTTGTTCTTGCGCATGAGGTATTCGACGCCGCGAAAGTTCGTGGTGACGACGCGGTCCTTGCGCTTGTACAGCAGATCCAGGTCCAGCCGCACGTTGTCGGCGACGATGCCGATCTCGCTCCCCTCGCGCATCTCCTCGAGCCGCTCGGCGGTATGCAGCAGCACCTTCGTGGGAATGCAGCCGACGTGCAGGCACGTCCCGCCGACTTTGTCCCGCTCCACTAGCGCGGTCCGGAGGCCGAGCTGAGACGCCCGGATCGCCCCGACGTAGCCCGCCGGGCCGCCGCCGACGACGATCAGGTCAAAGGAATTGGCCACGGTAACGCCTCCTCACAGGGGACAACGCCCTCCGCTTCCGGCCCCATCCCCTCGGGCCGTCAGGCGCCTCCGCGGAACACCGTCCGCGCCTTGGCGGGTGCGAGGCGCGCCCGCGCATGCCGAGGGCCTCGCGCGCGCCGGCGTGCCGGCAGCCGATCGGGGAGCAAGACCCCATTGAGATGGTCGATCTCGTGTTGCAGGATCCGGGCGAGGAATCCGGTCGCGCGCACCAGCGCGCGGCGGCCGTTCGCGGAGCGCGCTTCGACCACGACGCCCAGGGCGCGCCGGATCTGGTAGACGGCGCCCGGGATGCTGAGGCAGCCCTCCGGGCCGACCTGTACGCCCCACCGGCGCCGCAGGCGCGGATTGACCAGCGCGATGGGCCCGCCACCCGCGTCGGCGACCAGCACCCGAAGCGGCACGCCGATCTGCGGCGCCGCGAGCCCGACGCCTCGAGCGCGGCGCATGGTCGCCGTCAAATCGGCGATCAACCCGCGGATCGCATCGGTCACCGACGGCACGGGGCCGCTGCGCGTGCGCAGCACCTCGGCGCCGGGGCCGCCGAGGATGACGATCGGGCGCGCGCGGCCCCGCCGGCGGCGGCGTGCGCGGGGGAACGCAGCGGAGGCGGCGCCTGGCCGGGCATGCCTGGCCGGCTTGACGCCCGGTGCCTTGCTCGAAGGGCCGAAAGCCGTGCCGGACCGCGCCACAGGGATTGCTTGGGTGGCGCGCGGGCAAAACCCTCTGGACCTAGTTGAACGTCACGTGGACCGTGTGATAGCCCTGGGCGCCGTCCGGCAACGTGGGCTCCGGCGCCTCCGGTTGCAGCGCCCCGGTCCCGTCCGTGGCCCGCACCCTCAGGGCATACTCGCCCTTTCGCGGGGGCTGCCACTCCAGCGACCAGAACTGCCACGTGTTCTGACCCAGGGCCGGCTTCACGGCGGCCTCCATCCAGGTCTTGCCGCCGTCGGCGCTGACCTCCACCTTGGCAATGCCGCGACTCCCGGCGAACGCCCAGCCGCCGAGCGCGAGCCGCGCCCCGTCCTTGGTCTCCACCTTGAACGCGCTGTTCGTCTTGACGATCGCCTGCTTGCTCCAGCCCTGCTGCTCCCAGTACCCGGTGAAATCGTGGTTGGCCGCCTCGATGCTCGTCAGCCACTTCGGCTGCTTCATCCCGTAGCGGTTCATGATCAGCACGCGCACCGGCGCGCCGTGCTTCTGCGGGATCGGGGCGCCGTTCATCTCGAACGCGAGCAACGTCGTGGGCTCGACCGCGACATCGAGCGGCACCGATTCGGCGTAGCCGTCCACGCTGCGCATGATGATCGTCGTGACGCCGGGTTTGAGCCCGGCGAGGTCCAGGACGTCCTTCATGCGGATGCCCTTCCACTTGGCGTTGCCGATGAGGTCCCCGCCGACCTCGTTGCTGATGCACTCGAACGTGTGATACCGCTCCACCGGCGCGGCCGCTCGCTGAAACTCCTCGAGCGACAGGCGCAGCGGCTTGTTGACCATGCCCGTGACCTCGAGCGTCCACTTCTTGACGTCGACCGTGGGGTCGAAGAAGTTTTTCGACACCTGGTAGAACTGCCCGGCGGGCGTGACCTCGTCCGGCATGCCCTTGAGGAGCCGGAACGTCTGCTCGGCCGCGCGGGCCACGGCCGCGCCGGCCGTCGCGATCCACGAGGCCGCGACCGTTCCGGCCAGCACCGCCGCGACGATCACCGGCGACCGGCGCAGGAGATCCCGGCGCCGCATCGCGAGGCCGCCCCCGTCCGCCGCATCCCGGCCCGCGGGGTGGGCGGCCGGCGTCCCCGGCGCTCGATCGGCGGACCCGGATCGCGGGTCGCCCGGGGCGGCCGCGCGCCGGGCGGCGGGGCGCCCGACGACGAGGGCGAGCACCGCGGCGTACACGGCGCTGGCGATCCCCATCGGCAACGCCGGCGCGGTCACGATCGTGGTGAGGGGCACGCCCAGCAGATTGCCCTCGATCGCGGGGAGGAACACGAACGTCAGGGCGAGCCATGTGATCGCGGCGGTCGCGGCGGCCAGGACGACCGGCGAGCGGCGGCTGCGACCGGCCGTCCCGGCATACACCACGCCGCCCAGTCCGAGGCCGAAGATGCTCGCCAGGACGGCCATCGCCAGCCCGAGCGGCTTCGCCGCGTGCTGGAGTTGAGCCAGGATCAACGCGAACACCTGGTACGGCAGCAGGCGGATCATGCGCTCGGCCAGCGCTTCCTGGAACGTGGGCATCCCGGTGGCGAAGCGGTACGCGAACAACACCACGGCGACCGCCGCGCCGCCCGCCGCTCCGGCCGCAAATCCGCGTACCCACCTCACGCGCGCACGTTCCATCGCCGTCCACCCCGGATGACGCGTCACCTCGGCGGCGCTGCCGCCCCGGCCGCAGGGCCCTCCCGGGCCGCCCTTTCAGTTAACGATACGCGTGTAAAGATTCGATGATGAATACGCAACGACCGGCGCGGGCGTTCAGGCGCGGGACGGCCGCTCCCCGTCCTGGGTCGGCGCAATCTCGCGCTGGCGCTGCGCGGCCACCTCGACCAGCCACGCCGGATCCTCGTACACGTAGTCCTTCCGAAGCGGGTGGCCCTTCCAGTCCGCGCTCATCATGATGCGCCGCAGGTCCGGATGGCCCTCGAACGTGATCCCGAACAGGTCGTACGCCTCGCGCTCGTGCCAGTCCGCCCCGCGCCACACATCCACCACCGAGGCGATGCGCGGATCGTCCTTGGGAACGGGCGCCTTGAGCACGGCCGTGTGCCCGCGGGACATGGACACGAGCAGATAGACGACCTCGAACCGGTCGGGCCAGTCCACGGCCGACACGAACTCGAGCTGCGTCATGTCGTACTCCGGATTGTCGCGCAGCCAGCGGCACACGTCGACGATCTCGTCCCGGGGCACCTCGAAGGTCGGGGCGCGATACCGGTGGACGGGCGGGTCCTCGCGCCGGAGCGGGCGCGGCGCGGGTTTCCCTTCGGCCTTGGCCTGCGCCGCGGCGGCCTGCCACTCGCGCTCTTTAGCCGCCCAGGCTTCGTCGGCCCGCGCCTGCGACACGACGGCCTCGGCGGCGAGATCGCGGAGATGCGGGAATCGCCCGAGCAGCGCGGCCACGCGTTCCGGGGTCATGGACGGCGCCGCGCGACGATGCCCGTCGCGATCGGTTCCTTGGGGGCCGCGCGGGTGAGGTCCTCGTGCGAGTAGAGCAGCCGTGCCCGGTTGTACGTGGACGTCTCGTAGTGCGGCACGAACACGATGGCTTCCGTGGGGCACACCTCGACGCACATGCCGCAGTAGCAGCACTTGTCCATCTCGATGTCGAAGCGGCTGAGCTGCCGCTCCTTGCCCTTGCCCTCTGCCTCGATGTGGATGCACCGGTCCGGACAGATGCGCTCGCACTGGAAGCAGATGATGCAGCGATCCTTGCCCGTCTCCGGGTCGATGGGCAGCGACAGCAGCCCGTGGAACCGGTGCGATGTGGGGAGCTTCTCCACGGGGTAGCGGACCGTGACCTTCCGGCGGAACATGGTCCTGAACGTCAGCCCGAGCCCCGTCCCGAGCGCCGCCGCTCCCCGGATGACGCGTTCGGCCGCGCTCACCGGCCACCTCCCGCACGCCCCGCCGGCCCCGCCGCGGCGGCGGGCGCCACTGGTGTGGATGCGGCGCCGCGCCGCATCACCGATCCACGTCCGACAGCACGATGTCGATGCTCCCCAGGATGGCGATGATGTCCGCGATCTTCCACCCTCTCATCATCTCCGTGAGCGCGTACAGGTTGCTGAACGACGGCGCGCGGATCTTGACGCGGTACGGCGTCTCCCCGCCGTCGCTCACGACGTACATGCCGAGCGTCCCCCGGGGCGACTCGGTCCGGACATACACTTCGCCGCGCGGCGGTTTCATGGCCACCGGCACGCGCGCGCGAACCTCTCCCGCCGGGAGATCCTTGAGCGCCTGCCGGATGATCCGGACCGACTGCCGCATCTCCTCCAGGCGGACCAGGTAGCGGGCCAGGCAGTCGCCCGAGGTCTGCACCGGCACGTCGAACTCGAGCCGGTCGTAGACCTCGTACGGCGCGGCCTTGCGCACGTCGTAGGCGATCCCACTGGCCCGGGCGACGGGCCCGGACGCGCCCATCGCCGCCGCCTCGCGGCGGCCGATCACGCCGACCCCCCGGGTCCGCGCCTCGAAGATCGGATTTTGGGTCAGGAGTTGATGGTACTCGTCGACGCGCGGGAGGAAGTAGTCGAGGAAGTCGCGGCACGCCCCGGTCCAGCCGTCGGGCACGTCCGCGTACACGCCGCCGATCCTGAAGTACACGTGATGGAGCCGCCCGCCGGTGACCTGCTCGAACAAGTCCAGCACCCGCTCGCGCTCTCGAAAGCACCAGAGAAAGACCGTGGTGGCGCCGAGGTCGATGCCCCACGTACCGAGCCACACGAGGTGGCTCGCGATGCGGTTGAGCTCCTGAAAGATGACGCGGATGTAGCGGGCGCGCTCAGGCACCTCCACCCCGGCCAGCGCCTCGACCGCGAGGCAGTACGCGGCCTCGTTGTTGAGCGCGATCAGGTAGTCCATCCCGCGGTCGGTCAGCGCGACATTCTGCACGTAGGTCCGGTGCTCCATCATCTTCTCGACCGAGGAGTGGAGGTAGCCGATATCCGGGCGCACGTCGGTGATGTTTTCCCCGTCGAGCGTGAGCACGAGCCGCAGCACCCCGTGCGTGCTGGGGTGCTGGGGGCCCATGTTCAGCAGGAGCTCCTCCGTCCTGAGCGGCACCGTTTCGCCTCCGCGCCCGCCCTCGCTACCGCGCGCCTGCCTGGCCGTCGCGCGCCGCGTACGCCTGGCGGCGCAGGAACGGCTCCTTCTTGATCCGCTCCTGCAGCTTGAGGATGCCTTCGATCAATGCTTCCGGGCGCGGCGGGCAGCCGGGCACGTACACGTCCACCGGCACGACCTGGTCCACGCCCTTGAGGATCGAATAATTGTCGTAGAAGAACGGTCCGCCGCAGGTCGCGCACGAGCCCATCGAGATCACGTACCGGGGCTCCGGCATCTGCTCCCACAGGCGCCGCACGATCGGCGCCATCTTGATCGAGCAGCGCCCGGCGACGATCATCAGGTCGGCCTGCCTCGGCGTGGCCCGGGGGATGACCCCGAGGCGGTCCAGGTCGAACCGGCTGGCAAACGCCGCCATCATCTCGATCGCGCAGCACGCCAGCCCGAACGTGAGCGGCCACAACGAGGAAGCGCGCCCCCAATTGAGCGCGCTTTCGACGGTGGTCAAAATCAACCCGCCGCCGGGCAGGCTGTCCAGAACCTCCACGACCTCCGCGAGCGGCCCGATCTGCGTCCGCCGCGGCTGGGGCTCCGACCGCGCCTCGCCGGCCGCGGGCGGCAGTCCCGTGGCCATCCTGGCTCCTCCCCGTCCGAGTTCCACGGTCTCACCCTAACACCCGTACGCGACCCTCGCAATCCACGGCGGGGCGCCGCGGCCGGCACGCGGGACCGGGCGCGGGAGCGCCGGTCAAGACCTTCCGGAATCTTAAGCGGTCCCGAGCTCGTCCAGCGCAAGCTCGAGCGTGATCCACGACAGGGTCGCGCATTTGACGCGGACCGGAAACTTGCGGACGCCCTGGAGCGCCTCCAGGTCGCCGAGGTCGTCGCCGCCCGGCGCCTGCTCCCCGTGCATCATGCCCTTGAACGCGGCGATCGTCCGGCGCGCGTCCTCCACGGGCCGGCCCTTGACGCGCTCGGTCATCATGGACGCGGAGGCCTGGCTGATCGAGCACCCTTTGCCCTCGAAGCGCACGTCCTCCACGACGCCGTCCCGAACCCGCAGCGACACCCGGATCTCGTCGCCGCACAGCGGGTTAGCGCCGTCGCGCACCACGTCGGCCGGCTCCACCACGCCCCGGTTGCGCGGGTGGCTGTAATGATCGAGGATGACCTCGCGATAGAGCGTGTCAAGCGACACGAAAGAGACTCCTCACCTTCAACAGCGACCGCGCGAGCACGTCGATCTCCTCGCGCGTCGTGTACACGTAAAAGCTGGCGCGGACCGACGAGCCGATGCCCAGCCGCCGGTGCAGCGGCTTCGTGCAGTGGTGCCCCGCCCGCACGCACACGCCGTCCTCGTCGAGCACCTGCGCGATGTCGTGGGGATGCACGCCGTCCATCGCGAACGAGATGACCCCGCCCCGGTCCGCGGCCCCGGCCGGCCCGAGAATCCGCAGGCCCGGCACGTCGCGGAGCTGCTCCAGCGCGTACGCGGTGAGCTCCTGCTCGTGGGCCGCCACGGCGTCCATGCCGAGGGCCTCCAGATACTCCACGGCCACGCCGAGCGCGATCGTGTCGCCCACGTTCTGCGTGCCGGCTTCGAACTTCCACGGCACCTCGTTCCAGGTCGCGTGGTCGAGCCACACGTCGCTGATCATCTCGCCGCCGCCGAGAAACGGCTCCATCTCCTCCAGAAGCGCCCGCCGGGCCCACAGCCCGCCCACCCCCATCGGCGCGAGCATCTTGTGGCCCGTGAAGCCGAAGACGTCGACACCGAGGGCCTGCACGTCGACCGGGCGGTGCGGGGCGCTCTGCGCGCCGTCGACCACCACGACCGCCCCGTACGCGTGGGCGCGCCGCGCGATCTCCGCCACCGGATTGACGGTGCCGAACGTGTTGCTGACGTGGACCAAGGACACGATTTTCGTGCGCGCGGTAAGCAGCCGGTCGAGGTCCCCCAGCACCAGCCGGCCCTCGTCGTCGAACGGGATGTGCCGGAGGCGGGCGCCGCGTTCCTGCGCGAGGAACTGCCACGGCACGAGGTCGCTGTGATGCTCCATCTCCGTCGTCAGGATCTCGTCGCCGGGGCCCACGTGGCGCCGCCCCCACGAGTGCGCCACGAGGTTGAGCGCCTCGGTAATGTTGCGCGTAAACACGATCTCCGCCGGCTCGGCGGCGCCGAGGAACCGCGCCACCTTGGCGCGGGCGGCCTCGTACTCCGCGGTGGCCCGCTCGGCGATCGCGTACACCCCGCGGTGGATGTTCGCGTTGTATTCCTCGTAGTAGCGGACCAGGGCATCGATCACCACGCGCGGCTTCTGCGACGTGTTGGCGCTGTCGAGATAGACCAGCGGCCGGCCGTGGACCCGCTGCTTCAAAATCGGAAAATCGTCACGAATCGTCGCCGGAATCGCCATCGGCTTCCTCCTCCGCCGCCCGCTGCGGCGGCGTCGCGGCGAGCGTCCCGGCTATCGCCGGTGCGGCATCAGCCCGCTCGGCGCCTGCGCGTCCGGCGACACCCACACCGCGTCGCCCTCGACGCGCACCGGGTAGACCGCCACCGACCGCACCGCGGGCAGCGACAGCACGCGGCCGGTCTTGACGTGGAACCGGGACCCGTGCTTCGGGCACACCAAGACCTCGCCGAGAAGCCCGCCCTCGCTGAGCGACGCCTCCTCGTGCGTGCACGTGTCGTCCACCGCGAAAAACTGCCCGTCGACGTTGACCAGGGCGACCAGGTGCCCCCCGACCTCCACGCGGGTGACCGACCCCGGCGGGAGGTCCGCGACACGGCCCACCCGAACGAACTCGCCCATTACGCCTCCGCCATCTTTCGTTCGATCGCGCGGCTCAACCGCTCACGCACCATGTCGAGCGGGATGCGGTCGAAGATCTCCGCGAAGAACCCGTCGATCATCATGCGCACCGCCGTCGCCCGCGGAAGGGCCCGGCTCATCAGGTAGAAGATCTGGTCCTCGTTGAGCCGGCTCGTGCTCGCGCCGTGCGTGCACCGGAGATCGTTCGCCATGATCTCCAGCTTCGGCATGCTGTCCGCCCGCGCCCCGTCGGACAGGATGAGGTTGCGGTTGAGCTGGAACGCGTTGGTCTTCTGCGCGCCGTAGTCCGCCCGAATCAGGCCGGCGAAGATCGATCGCGCCCGGTCTTTGAACGCGCCCTTGTACAGGAGGTCGCTCGTCGTGCTCGGAGCGACGTGCTCCTGCAACGTGTGATAGTCGAAGTGCTGGGCGCCGTCGCCGAACATGACGCCGAGCATCTCCGACGTGGCCCCCGGGCCCACGAGCCGCGACTCCACGTTGGTCTTGACGAGACCCGCCCCAAAGGCCACCATCAGCGTGTGCACCGTGCTGTCGCGCTGCGCCAGCGTGCGCACGACGCCGAGTTCCCACACGTTCCGGCCCCAGTCCTCCAGGTTGACGTAGCGGATCCGGGCGCCGGGTTTGGGGATGAGCTCGACCGCGTGGTTGATGAGGGTGCGGGCGTCGGCCTCGCGTGACGCCGAGAGCTCGACCAGCGTCACCCGGCTCTGCTCGCCGGCGACGATCAGCGTGTGCGGAGAAAGCAGCACGCCGTCCCGGTCCAGCCACGTCCCGCTCACGAGCGGCAGATCGACTTCGACGCCGTCCGGCACGTAGAGAAAGGTGCCGCCCGACCACAGGGCCCCGTGGAGCGCCCGGTACTTGTTCTCATCGTCGCGGACGACGGACCCCAGGTACTCGCGAACCAAGTCGGCGTGCGTCCGGACGGCCTCCCCGAGGGGGGCGAAGACGACGCCGCTCCGGACGAGCTCGGCCGCCAGCCAGGATTGAATCGGCGTGCCGTCGACCGCAAGGTGGAGTCCCGCCGCGGCCGCGGGGTCGCCGACGAGGCGCATGAGCGGCGCGGGAGGCGTCGCCTTGCGGACCCCCGCCGCCAAGAGCGGCTGCAGCGCGTCGAGGTCGAGCGCGCTGAGGTCGGTCCGCCGCCACTCCTCGTCGGTCGCGGCCGGCGGCGCGAGGCGCACAAACGCCTCCCACGCCTGCAGGCGGCGCTCGAGGAGCCACACGGGCTCGCCGGCGGCGGCGCTATGCCGCTCGACGGCGGCCCGGCTCAAGGCGCTAGTCACTACCGGTTGCGTGTCGCTCACGCTCGCCTCCACCCTGAGTATCCCCGGACATGTCTGCCGCGCGCGTCCGGCCGCTCCGGGTCCGCCGGCGTTCGATCGCGCGCCCATCGCCTGTCGCCGGGACGGTGCGGAGGGCAGGGCGGACGCCCTGCCCTCCCCGTGATCCGCCCCGCCTGCGGTCGACGCTTACCCGACGGAGCCCTCCATCTCGAGCCCGATCAGCCGGTTGAGCTCCACGCTGTACTCCATCGGCAACTCGCGCGAGATCGGCTCGATGAACCCGCGTACGATCATGTTCATGGCCTCGTCCTGATTGATCCCGCGGCTCATCAGGTAGAAGAGTTGCTCGTCGGACACCTTGGACACCGTCGCCTCGTGCGTCACCTGCACGTCGTCCTCGTCGATCTCCATCGTCGGATACGTGTCCGACCGCGACTGGTCGTCCAGGATCAGGGCGTCGCACCGCACCGCGCACTTGCTGCCCCGCGCCCCCGGATACACCTTGACCAGCCCGCGGTACCCCGCCCGTCCCCCCGACTTGCTGATCGACTTGCTCACCACCGACGACTGCGTGTGCGGCGCCGCGTGGATCACCTTGCCCCCCGGGTCCTGATGCTGCCCCGCTCCCGCAAACGCCACCGACAGGATCTCCGCCTTGGCCCCGGGCTCCAGCATGTACACGCTCGGGTACTTCATCGTCAGCTTGCTCCCCAGGTTCCCGTCCACCCATTCCATCGTCGCGTCCCGGTACGCCACCGCCCGCTTCGTCACCAGGTTGTACACGTTCTTCGACCAGTTCTGGATCGTCGTGTACCGGACCCGCGCCCCTTCCTTCACGATGATCTCCACCACCGCGCTGTGCAGCGAGTCGCTCGTGTACGTCGGCGCCGTGCACCCCTCGACGTAATGCACATACGCTCCCGGCTCCGCCACGATCAGCGTCCGCTCGAACTGCCCCATATTCTGCGCGTTGATCCGGAAGTACGCCTGCAACGGAATCGTCACGTGCACCCCCGCCGGCACGTACACGAACGAGCCCCCGCTCCACACCGCGCTGTTGAGCGCCGCGAACTTGTTGTCTTCCGGCGGCACGACCGTGCCGAAGTACTCCTTCACGATGTCCGGGTGCTCCCTGAGCCCCGAGTCCATGTCGAGGAACACGACGCCCTGCTTCGTCCACTCCTCGCGCAGGCTGTGGTAGACGACCTCGCTCTCGTATTGCGCCCCGACGCCGGCCAGGTACTTCTTCTCCGCTTCCGGGATCCCCAACCGGTCGAACGTCCTCTTGATGTTCTCCGGCACGTCGTCCCAGGTGCGGCCCTGTCCCTCCGTCGGTTTCATATAGTAGTAGATGTTGTCGAGGTCGATCTCGCCGACGTTGCCGCCCCACGTCGGCATCGGCTTCTTCTCGAACACCCCCAGGGAGTGCAGCCGGTACGCCCGCATCCAGTCCGGCTCGCTCTTGAGGTGCGAGATCTGCTCGACGACCTTCCGGCTCAACCCTCGCTCCGACCGGAACGCGTAGCCGTCGACCGGATCGTGGAACCCGTACCGGTACTGGTCCAGATCGATGCCCAGCGGGTTTACAACTGCCATCGCACTCCTCCTCGAACGCTATAGTCGTTAGCGTCGATCAGGGGCTCGGCGGTCCTTCCCGTCGCTCCGGCGGCTGGACTGATGCCGAGTCGCTCCGTCCAGGCCCCGCCTGCGCCCCTCTCCTGCCTGCCCTGCCGCCACGCGGTGCTCATCGCCTAGTGCTGCACCCAGAAGACCTTGCCGGCGCTCCGGACTTCGCCCTCGCCGACGACTTCGGCGGCCACACGCTCGTACTGCGCGCGGATCCCGTCGTACCCGATCTGATCCAACTCCTCCGCAAGGTCGGCGTCGCCCGACGTCACGATCCGGCCGTCGAACATCACGTGCACGCGCGTGGGCTTGATGTACTTCAGGATCCGGGGATAATGGGTGATGACCAGCACGCCCATCTTCTTCCCGGACGCCTCGTACATCCGGTTGACGCCCGCCGCCACGATCTTCACCGCGTCCACATCGAGTCCGGAGTCGGTCTCGTCCATGATCGCGATCTCCGGTTCGAGGAGCGCCATCTGGAGAATCTCCGCGCGCTTCTTCTCGCCGCCGCTGAACCCTTCGTTCACGTAGCGGCCGAGCACGGCCGGATCAACCTGCAACTCTTCCACCTTCGCCCGCGCGAGCTTTTGGAACTCGGCGAGGCTCATCAGGTGGTCCTTCTCATAGCCCCGGCGGGCGCTGACCGCGGTCCGCAGGAAGCTCGCCATGGTGACGCCCGGGATGCTGACGGGGTACTGGAAGGCGATGAACAGGCCCTTGCGCGCCCGGTCATCGGGCGCCATCGCCAGCAGATCCTCGTTGTTGTAGAGAACCTCGCCCTTGATCACCTGGTAGAACGGATTCCCCATGAGCACGTGGGCGAGGGTCGTCTTTCCAGAACCGTTCGGCCCCATCAACGCGTGGATCTCGCCGGACCGGACCGCAAGGTTCGCCCCCTTCAGGATGACCTTGTCCTCGACCTGCGCCCACAGGTTCTTGATCAGGAGTTCGGCGCTCATTCACCCCTCCGTCCCGGCGTCTCGCGCCGCCGCGCGGCGGCGCGCTCGCGCGGACACGTCCGCGACGCGAAGCTGATATTGTCGACTAACTTAGTCATGATTCAGTATAGCCGCCCATCGTTTTCACTGTCAATTGAACGTAGGGGGGTTCCGGGGGTTTCTCGCTGTAGAAGAGGCTATCCTCGCTCCCCGAAACCGACCCGAACCAATCTGGAGGCTGGTTTCTACTTGTCCAAACCCAGAACACGCAGAAACTCCGAAACGCGCATGTAGGCGTCGGTCACTCGGCGATCTCTTGCTTCGCCCGCGGTCTCCCCGTAGAAGTCCGCAACCCACTGGGGACCAGTTCTCTGTGGAGAAGCAAAGTGCTGGCGGATTCCAGCAAGTCCCTCCGTCACGAGCGGATGGCTCAGGCTGGGCGCGACTTCCTCCGCTGCACCTCTCGGGCCCCGTGGGTGATTGGATATGACCATATAGATGTCGTAAGCGTCTTTCTCCTTGTAGCGCGACGCCATTGCGATGCCTTTCGTGGTCAAACAACCGACCAGGTCAGCAACCCACAAGTCGCACTGGGCCTCTGCACCAAGTGGCAGACGACCCTCGAGACTGAGAAGCCACCGGTGGTCGAAGACGACATCGCAGCCGCGCGCTTTTCGCGCGAGCAAATCGCCGGCTCGCTGATGTCGATGACCTCGGCCGGTTCCGCCATATTCCCCGGATAAGAAGTCAACAGCAATTTCGACTGGCCCAAGCCCGCCGTCCCTGGGTACCGCGCGGATGAATTCAAACGGCATGCTAACGTCTTCCTTCGGGCTGTAGCCGCGCTCTCGAAGAAGCGCTACGATGCCTCGATATTCTGCCTCGGAGACCTGTCGAAAGTCCACGGCCAAGTCGATGTCAATTGATCCCACGTGATGCGCGCGGGATCCCCAGTACTTTCGGATGAGAAAGTAGGGGACCCACCCTCCCACAAGAACGAGTGCGTCTCTATAAACTCTCAACGTTGTCGCCAGTTCGAGAAGTACCGACTGAGATGCGCCGACGGTGTCGGATGCAAAATGGCCAATGCCGCGGTCGGTGGCCATGTGTTAATAACCTAGTTTCTGTCGGCGCAACGCCTCCGCCTGTTCCTCACCTCTGCCTTTCCACGAAACGAGGTCCAGATACAGTTGAACGTTGCCAACGACCCAAAACTGGTCTGCTGGCGTCTGAATTCGATAGAAGACACCCGCATCGAAAGGCTCAGCTATCAAGACGTTGCCACCGGTCTCCGCTGGCCTCAGGTCAAGCAAGCTCTTCCAAGCCTCAAGATCTCCTTCAATGTAGAGTGCGACATCCGAGATCCTCGCTGCCGGAGCTATCAGGGTCGCACCAGCCGCCAGAGTAAACGCATACTTCTTACGCTCTCGGTTGGCAACCGACGCTATTTGTTTCATCAGGCGTCCTGGGTCTGACTCAAAGCTGTACAACCGTGAGACCGAGTTCGTTGTGAGGAAAGAATATTCGCTCGCCCACGCTTCGAGCAGTTCGCCTGGCGTTGTAATATTGATTTCTGCTCTCCGGCCAACGCGTTTCAAGGATATCCAGCGATCCTCGGCAAGCCTCCGCACCACCCTGGACGCTAGGGGCAAGCCGACGGTAGCTTCGGCAGCCAACGTGCTTAATGTCCACGTCTGTTTCGGGGACTCCAGAAGAGCGCGGATGACTCGCGAAGAAACAGGAGCAAACACTCGACGAATCGGTCGTGCGGGGACGCGTTCTGGATGCCGTCCGATTCGTTCGACGTACGCTTGTTCCAGGTCCAGCCACGCATTTCCGGCCAAGTCCAAGAAACCAATGCCTTCCGCCTTTGCCAAGAGCTGGGCGTTCGGGCTCATGTACGGTACGATGAGGAGTGGATAGACATCTCGATTCTCCCGTTTGAACGCCTGTAGCTCGTTCATTGCTTGTCGAACATAACGAGGTTCGCCAACGCTCTTCACTTCGACTGCGAAGGTCACCGGGCGGCCCTTCAGGTATCCCTTTAGGAGGAAGTCCGGTCGAATGTCCCCAGACTTGGGTCTTGGTTGCCTTCTCATGCTTGAGATTCTGAATCCCGGGATGAGAGACGGGAGAAGCTTCTCCACTTGTTGGATGGTTGGTGTTGTCATGGTCTCTTGGAAAGTTGTCTACATTGATATATTTTACCGCCCGGTAAAACAATATCATGCGTGCAATTATCTGTCAACTCAGGAGCGCGATGGTCCTAGGTCTTGCTGAGGCCCAATAGCTCCCAGGCAAACACCGTTAGTATCCGCCGCAATTTCGGGAGCAAGCAGTCCGCCTCGCACGGGATGCTGGTTTCGCTCATCATGAACACTCGTTTCGCTCCATGGTGAACGCCGCGATCGGTGGTCGTGAACGGAGCGAAGCGACGCGCGGAGCAACGCGACGCTGGGGCCGGACGAGCGAACGCCGCCTCCCTTCTGTTGTCGAGGTGACCCCCTTACGGTTCCAGCCTGGGACCCGGAGTCTACGAGAGAAGAAGCGTGCCGGCCTGTTCGCCACGCTGGGTCAGGCCCAGACAGCCGCCCCGCCGGCCAAGGCGTGAGGCGCGACGGCGGCTTGAGCGGATCAACTTGTGCGCCGGGCCGCGGCGGTCCCGCACACGGCGCTCCGGGACGCTGTGAGGAGCCGCCTTATAGGGTCCGACTATGAGTACCTAATACGGGGATCGGCGAACATGCAGGCCAGTGACTGAGGGTTTCTTCATGCCGCGTGGCGAACCGGGGGCCCCGGTACTCGTATCGACGTGCAGGCGGGGCGGACATGTTTGCGGTTGGTCGCGCGTTGACGTACGCGGCGCTGCTCGGCGCGCTCGTCCTCTTCTACGGGCGCGCCCATCTCCCCGCGTCCATGGGAGCCCGGCAGATCGCGGGGATGCTCCTCGGGGCCGCCGGGGTCGCGCTCGCCCTGTGGTGCGCGCTGACCTTTGCGTGGCTCGGCAAGGGGACTCCTGCGCCGTTCGATCCGCCCCGGCGCCTGGTCACTCGGGGCCCGTACCGCTTCGTGCGAAATCCGATCTACCTCGGTGCGGGCGCGGCGCTGGCGGGCGCGGCGCTCTTGTACGGATCGCTGCGGCTTGTGGGATACGCCGCCCTCTTCTTGCTCGCGGCCCATCTCTTCGTCGTGTGGTACGAGGAGCCCACGCTCCGGCGGACGTTCGGTCCCGAGTACGAAGCGTATTGCCGTCGCGTGCGGCGGTGGTGGCCGCGCCCCAACCCTTCGTGATCACCGTCCGTTCACGTGCGAAGCGCCCCGCGCCCCGCGGCCGTTGGGCGCCGCAGGTCGAGCGCGAGGCGGCCCCGCGCGTGACGGCGGCGGCCGAGTTGGCCCGTCAGACCGCGGCCGGTTGAATGTTCTGGTTGACCCGGAACAGGTTCCGCGGGTCGTACCGCGCCTTGACCGAGGCCAGGCGCTTGTAGTTCGCTCCGTAGGTCGCCGTCAGGCGCCCCTCGGCTTCGTCGTCCATCATGAAGTTGATGTAGCCGCCCTCGAGATTGAAGGGATGCACCGCATTCCAGAACGTACGCCCCCACCTCTTCAACGCCTCGGCCCCGCTCGGATTCGGGTCGATCCCCGCGATGACCATCGACCACGTGGCGTCTCGCGCGCTCCAAGCGGTAGCATCCTTCGCGACGCGATGGACCGCACCATCGATCGGGTACAAGTGCGTCAAGCACAAGGCGGTCGGCGCCTGTCCGGCCTGCTCGATATAGGTATCAATGGCGGCGTCCGGGAGCGACTTCACGAAGTCGCCCTTCCAGTACCACTGCAGGCCCTTGGGGAAGAACGGGTCGAACAGCGACTGCATCGCGGGGAACGGCATCGCGCTCATCCAGTTGAAGATGGGGGGCGGCACGGCGTCGAGCAGTGGCGCGAGCGCCCGCTGGCCGTCCGCCGCGGTGCCGTTGTAGCTGCCGATCACCGCGCACGCGCGCTTGCCCCAGTAGTCCTTCGGAAACGGGTCCATGGGCGGCACCGTCTTGAGACCCACGAACACGCCGAGCTCTTCGGGCGCCGCGGGCAGGAAGTCGCGATACGCGCGCATCACGGCTTTGGCGTCCGTGGCGAGCCAGAAGATCGGGCCAGCGTAGACGGTGCTCACCGGATGCGCCTGGAACAGAAAGCTCGTCACGACGCCGAAGTTGCCGCCGCCGCCGCGGAGCGCCCAGAACAAGTCGGGATGCTGGCTCCGATTGGCCGTCACCACCTCGCCGTTGGCGAGCACGACATCGGCTTCGAGCAGGTTGTCAATCGTGAGCCCGTACTTGCGAGTCAGATACCCGGTGCCGCCGCCGAGCGTCAGGCCGGCAACGCCGGTGCTCGACACGATGCCGAATGGAACGGCGAGCCCAAACGGATGCGTCGCGTGATCGACGTCGCCGGACGTGCATCCGGCGTCGACCCGGACGGTCCGGGCGCCCGGATCGACCCGAACGCTCCGCATCGCCGACAGGTCGATCACGAGCCCGTCGTTGCAGCTCCCGAGCCCGGGGCCGTTGTGGCCGCCGCCGCGAATCGCAAGGAGCAGCTCCTGTTCCCGCGCGAAGTTCACCGCGGCGATGACGTCCGCGACGTCCACGCAGCGCGCGATCAGGCGCGGGCGCTTGTCGATCATCGCGTTGTAGAGCGCCCGCGCGGCATCGTAGTCGCTATCGCTCGACTGGATGAGCCGGCCGCGGAGAGCCTGTTGGAAGCCGGAAATCGCCTGCTCGGTCATGATGTCTGCCCCCGATCGCAAGGAGTACGGACGGGTGGAACCGTGCTGATGCCGGGACACCCCGATCGCCGACGGCGGCCGCGGCCGCTCAGGTCAACGGGGTATGTACGCTACTCGACGCCGCGCACCGCCGTGCGTCACAGGGCGACCTCACCCCACGTCGTTTGCACCGCGAGGGAGTACAGTGAGTCGAGCTTGACGGCGCGAAATTCCGGATCGTTGTTCAGGGCGTCGAAGTGGGCGAACGAGTCGATCTCGTAGACGAACAGCCGGTTCGGCGTCCCAGACGTCATCGACGCGTAGTACCGAAAGTGCCGGCCGCCGTGCCGTTCGACGGTGGCCCGCAACTTCCGCAACTCACCCTTGGCCTGTTCCTTATCCTTGGGGTGGATGTGAAAGGTGGCGTGCACGATCATGGCCGTCGCCACCGCCCCTAGAGGTCGATCGACTCGAGATGGTGCCCCAGTTCCTGCCGCAACTCGGCGGACTCTTCGTGACCGTGGACCTTGACGGCGTGGGAACTCGCGGCTTCGATCAGGTCGTCACGCTGGCCGGCGGGCGCCATGATCACGAGCTGGCAGTTCTTTTCACTCGGAAACTTGCCGCAGTTGATCGCGAGCCACGGTCCGCGCTTGAGTTTCAGCTGCTCGACCCCCATCACTGCACCACCTTGTCGACGCGTCTGGTCCGACGCGAACTGAAGTTCGTGACCCGAGGACACTGGCCCGGGTCAGTGGGGCCATTACATCATGGGCGTGGTAGAGGAACAATACGCCGTTTGGCGTATGGAGCGGTCGTGCACCATTTGGCGATCACCCAGGGCAGGGCCGTGCTCGACTTCTTGTGGCGGCTGCGCCACGTCACGGCGCAGGGCGCCTTCGTGGCCGCGGTGCTCGAGGGGCTCAGGACCCTCATCCCGTGCGAGATGACGAGCTACAACGAGGTGCAGCCCGCCTCGCGGGCGATCCGCACCGTCGCGGTGCCGGCGTCCATGTTGCCGGAGGGGAGCACCCCGTTCACCCGTCACTACCGGGACCACCCGTTGTTCCTGCACCAGATGCGAACGGGCGACGGCAGTCCCCACCGGATGACCGACATGACGTCGATGCGCACATTTAGCGGGACGGGGCTGTTCAGCGAGCTGTACCGGCCGGCGCGGATCCGATGGGAAATGGCCATGACGCTGCCCGCGCCTGCGGGCACCGTTCGATGCGTCACGCTCGACCGGCAGGCGCGGGACTTTTCCGGGCGCGACCTGGAACTCCTGCAACTCGTGCATCCGTATCTGGTCGACGCACAGCGCCAGATCGACGCCGCGGGCGATGTCCGGCTCAATCCGCGGGAGCGCGACGTGCTATCGCTGGTGGCCTCCGGCAAGACGAACCGCGAAATCGGGGCGGGCCTGCGCATCAGCCCGAGGACCGTGCAGAAGCATTTGGAGCACATCTACGACAAGCTCGGGGTTCGGCGGCGCGCCGGCGCCGCGACGCGGGCCGGTGCTCAGGACCCCGCGACGCGCTCCCGGAACACGTAGGCTCCTACGAGGCGACGAGCAAACCCGTCACCCCGGCGGCGCCGGCCCGGCGTCCGGCGAGAGCGACCACTCGCCCAGGTCGTACAGGGCCTCGTACCGGTAGCCGCCCGCGGTGATGCGCTCGCGCCCGCCCTCGTGCCGGTCAACGACGGCGAGCACGAGCATGACCTCGGCGCCCGCGGCTTCGACATCGTGCGCCGCCCGGAGGGCTTGGGCCCCCGTCGTGACCACGTCCTCGATCACGACCGCGCGATCGTGCGCCTCGATCCGCCCCTCGAGGAGACGGCCGGTGCCGTAGGGCTTGGCCTCCGAGCGCGCGATGACAAACGGGAGCCCCGTCTCGAGCGCGAGCGCGGTGGCGAGCGGGACGCCTCCGAGCGCGGGGCCAACGAGCCGGGTCGCCGTGTCCGGGACGAGCGGCGCGAGGAGACGCGCGATGTCGCGGAGCACGCTGGGATCGGTTTCAAACAGATACTTGTCGATATAGTATGAGCTGTGCCGGCCGGAACTGAGCGTGAAGGAGCCCCGGAGCACCGCCGCGCGGACGATACGAGCCCACGTCCGGGCCCGGAGCGCCGGCCCGAGCTCCGCGGGGAACGACGTCACGGGCGGTTACCGAGCCGCTGCCGGGCCGGCGGCACACCGCACGCGTCTGGCAGGCCGGGCGTCATGCCGGCGAGGTCCGGGTTACCGCGCCGCCGCCGGGCTCGCGACAAACCCCACGCTGGAGAGCAGGAGGCGCGTCAGCGGGGCCAGCACCTCATCGAGCGGATTGGGCTTACCGGTGTTGAGCCACCTGGCCACGATCTCACCGATGGCGCCGATCCACGCGTGCGCGGCCATCTCAGTGTCTTGGGCGGGGATCTTGCCGTCCTGCACCGCCCGGTCCAAGTAGCCGCGCAGCACTTCCACGAGCATGGTCTTGAGCGCGATCCGCTTCCCTTGAAACTCGGCGCCGGCCGCGGGCCAGTCGACGAGCACGATCCTGGCAAGGGTGCGGTGCGCCTGGAAGTTCCGGATCAGCGTGGCGACGGTCGCCTCGACCTCGGCGATGAGGCCACGGCTCCGGTGGACGGCGATCTGCAGTTCCTGCGCGACCGTCGCGGCGTAGTCTTCCACGAGGGACATGAAGATCTGCTCTTTACTATCGAAGTAGAAGTACACGGCGCCCTTGGAGGTGCCCGACGCCTTGACGATATCGTCGACAACCGAGCGATAGAAGCCCTTTTCGGCGAAAACTTGCGCGGCGGATGCGAGAATCTTGCGGCGAGTCTCTTCGCGTTGTGTGGGCCTTCCCAGCCGTTCTATCGCGGTTGCCATCCGACCCCCCTTTAGACTGACTGGTCAGTCTCCCAACGGGAGTATATGGTTCGCCCCCTGGCCTGTCAAATCTATTGGCCGCCTGATGGTAGAGTCCGCGGGACTGTCTGGTTGGTGCTAGGCGTCTTGCTCCCAGGCCTCCATCTCGGCATCGCTCAACCCGAAATGGTGCCCGATCTCGTGGATGACGGTCAGGCGCACCTCGCGGATCACGTCCGCGTCGGTTTCGCAGACGGCCTCGATGTTGCGCTGGTAGATGACGATCACCTCGGGCAGCTCGTACGGGGCGAACGGGGACTGCTCGAGCTCGCTCGCGCCGTGATAGAGGCCGAGGATGTCACCGCCGAGCTCCGCGCTCACCTCGGCGGACGGGCGATCCTCCACGAGCACGGCGACGTTGCGCAGGCGCTCGGCAAAGACCGGCGGCAGGTCGTCCAGCGCCCTTTGGACGAGGCGCTCAAACGCGGCCCGGCGCAGCGGGGATCCCTCGTTGGCCGGCGCGGCGTCCGGCCGCCCGGCTATGCATCGCCCAGGTGGCGCCGGATCAACGACTCGACCTGCGGCACGATCGCGTCCCAATCGGCGTCGTCCGCGCGCGTGATCGTGATGAAGTCGTTGAGAAAGAAGACCTGCCGGATGCCGGCGATGCCCAGCAGGTCCCGCGCCAGCGGCGCATCCGCCGTATGGGCGTCGGTGAACGTCCGGCTCCGCCCCGCCGTCATCTGACGGTTCACGACGAACTTGAGCGCATTGACGTTCGGCGTGGGCTGCACGGTCACGGTCAACGCTGCGGTCACACGATTTCCTCCCCGCTTGCTACTTGTTGGCGCTGCCGCTTTCGGGAACCGGAGCCTGCGGGACTCCGGCCGGCGTTTGATTGGGACCCGCGCTGACGACCACGTCCACGCCGCCGTTGGCCGGGAGGTGCGCCCCGGCCCGTTGCGCCTGGCTCATGACGTAGCCGGCCGCCACCTGATTGTCGTACGCGTACGTCACCGCGCCGAGCCGGAGCCCGGCGCCCTCGAGCACGCGGGCCGCGCCCGACACCGGGATCCCGCGCAGATCGGGCACGATCCCGGAACCCTCGCTCACCGTCAGTTGCACGACGACCCCCTTGAGCACCTGCTGCCCGGCCGGCGGATCCTGATCGACGATCGCACCCACCGGGAGGTGGAGATCCTGGCGCTGTCCCGTCACGATGACGCCGAGCTGCAAGGCCACGGCTTCCCGGGCGGCCTGCTGCATGGTGAGCCCCGTCAGTACCGGGACGGTCGTGTGGGCCGCAAGCCACGCGCCGCGGTACCCGGCGGCGAGCGCCACGCTGGCCGCCACCGCGGCCACGATGCCGGCGGCCCACATCGACGCCGCCGCCACCCGCCCGCGGTGGCCCCGGCGCCCGTCCGTGGCAGCGGGACGCGCCGGTGTCTCGCCGGCGGCGTCCGGGGGAGCGACGAGGCCCTGCGTCTGTGCGTGCTGGGTGTCCGGCTCGCGCGAGAGCACCACGGTGTCGAGTGGCTCCTGTTGACCGGCTCCCTCCGGGAGCGCGCCGAGCGCTCCCCGCAGCGCCTCGGCGGCGGCCCCGGCCGAGGGGTAGCGGCCGGCCGGGGTCTTCGCCAGGAGCCGGGCCACGATCTCGAGGGTGGGCTGTGACAGGTCGGGTCGAATCGCGGCCAGGTTCGGCACGGGATCGTGGACGTGGCGAAGCGCGATCGCGACCGGCACCTCGCCGTCGAACGGCACCCGGCCGGCGAGCGCCTCGTACAACACAACGCCGAGCGCGTACTGGTCCGCGGCCGTCCCCGCCGCCTCTCCGCGCACCTGCTCCGGCGCGATGTAATGCGTCGACCCAAACACGCTTCCGGTCCGCGTCAGCCGCGTCGCGTCGGCGGCTCTGGCGATGCCGAAGTCGGCGACCTTCGCGTGCCCATCCACGGTGAGCAGGACGTTCTGGGGCTTCACGTCGCGGTGGACGATGCCGCGCTCGTGCGCGTACGCGAGCGCTTCCGCGATCTCGAGCGCGATGCGAAGGGCGGGTCGCTCCCCTAGCGGCCCGCGGTCCGCGAGCAGCTGGCGCAGGGTGCCGCCCGCCACGTACTCCATCGCGATGAACTGGCGGGCGCCGGTCGCTCCGCACGCGTGGACCCGGACGATCCGCTCGTGGTCGAGCCGCATCACCGCCTCGGCCTCGCGGCGGAACCGCGCGCGCAGCTCCTCGTCATGCGCGAGCGCGTCCGCCAGGACCTTGACGGCGCAGGGGGTGCCGCGGACTCGATCCCAGGCGTGATAGACGGCGCCCATGCCGCCGCGCCCCGCAAGCGCGCCGAGGACAAATCGGCCGCCCAGCACCGGTCCGCCGGGAGCCGGGTCCGGCGCCACCCCGGGCGACAGGGAATCTGAAGCTGCGTTCGTGGGACTCGGGGGCCGGGCCGCCATGGGGATGGACGTGCTCAGTGCAGCCGTTGCGTCGCCGTCAAACCGGGGAGTTCCGTCGCCCACGACGCCCGCCGCGCGAACGTGATGATGGCCGGCAGGTAACCGCGGATCAGCGCGATCACGCGCTCCGGCGCGATGAGGCCGCCGCCCGTGAGCAGCGTCCACCGCGTTTCCACCATCGCCGCGAGGTGGAGCGCGAGCTCCATGGGGATGATGCCGGCGTCGGCGAGCGGCAGAAATACCTCCCACCGGCGCGGAGGGCGCGCGATGCCGAGCGTCGTCAGCAGCGCTTTGGCGATGCCCGTCGCGGCGCCGCTGGCGTTGCTGAAGACGCCGATGATCTGCCCCACCCGTTCGGCGTCCTGCGCCACCGCCTCGACGTCGCGCGTGAACATCTCGAGGATGGGCACCGACGTGAGCACGCGCGCGAGCCGCCAGCCCGCCCGCACAGGATCGAGCGGCCGGGCCGGCTGCGAGGCCGCACGGACGGCGTCGTCGGTGGACGGGAGCCCAAAGGCCCGCGCCTTGAGAATCGTCTCGTGCGCCTCCTCCAAGAGGCGCGGGCGCTCCTGCGCGAGGCGCTCGCTCGTCTGCCGGACAAAGCCTTCGCGCGCCGCGGGGTCGTTGTCCGCCAGCAGCGAGCCCCACGTCAGCACCTCGTACACCACGGGCAGCAGGTGCACGTTGAGCGAAAACGGCATGAGGATCCCGGGGTGATCACCGAGGGGATGGCTGCTCCCGAGTCCTTCCAGATATTCCGTGATGGCGTCGTTGCCGAGCCCTTCACGAAAGAGGATCCCGATCTCGATATCGGAGTCGGGCCAGGTACGGGTCACGGCCGGCTGCCCGTAGAGGTAGGCCGCCGCGATCTCTTCTTCGCCGCATAGGAAACCCGTGAGGTGGTCGAACGCGGTCACGACGACGGACTCCTTGCCGCTCGAACTGGCCACGCTCATTGTAACACAGTGCGGCGGCGCCCCGGCCCGGCGGGCGGTCGGGGACGGCGGACCACGGTCCGGCCGGGAGCGCGCGCCGGCGACTACGCGCGGCCGCCGGGTGTGTTTGGCGAGAGCGTCACGCCCACGTCCGCCGTGGGAGCCGCGCGCGGCGTCACCTTCCAGAACTCCGGCAGCCACCGGTCCCACGATGCGAGGATCTCCGCCCCGCGCTCGCTTCCGGTTGCACGCCGGTGCGCCGCGATCAGCTCGCGCAGCGCGCGCGCATCGTCTCCCGCGACGCGCGCGAGGCCGACGTGGCCCGGATTGTACCGGCGCCGCAGGGCGTGGCCCTCGTCCAGCACGTACGCGCATCCGCCCGTCATGCCGGCGCCGAAGTTGCGTCCGGTCTCGCCCAGCACGACGACGACCCCGCCGGTCATGTATTCACAGGCGTGATCGCCGACGCCCTCGACCACCGCGACGGCCCCGCTGTTGCGCACCGCGAAGCGCTCGCCGGCCCGCCCGGCGGCGAAGAGCCGGCCTCCCGTCGCCCCGTAGAGCACGGTGTTGCCCATGATGACGTGCCGGTGGGCCCGCGCGAGCAGCGCGTCGGGCGGCCGGATCACGATCTCACCGCCCCCCATGCCTTTCCCGACGTAATCGTTGGCCTCGCCGTAGAGGACCAGCCGCATCCCGGTGACGCACCACGCGCCGAACGACTGCCCGGCGCTGCCGACGAAGCGCAGCGTGATGGTCTCCGCCGGCAGGCCGGCGTCGCCGTGCCGGTGCGCGATGGCCGACGCGATGCGGGCCGCCACGGTCCGGTGCACGTTGCGCACCTCGAAGGTCCGATCGACGCGCCGGCCCGCGGCGAGGTCGTCGCCGATCTGAATGAGCACGGCGTCGTCGTACGGCTCGCCGGGCCGATCGTTTCGTTCCTGTTGATGGCGCCGGGCCCGGGTGCCGGATGGATCCGGATCGGCAAGCAGCGCATCCAGGGCCAGCCGGCGGGCGCGGGGCGCCGGGACCTCGCGGCGGCGCAGCAGGTCCGGGCGGCCCACGATCTCATCGATGCCGCGGACGCCGAGTGAGGCGAGGATCCGGCGGACATCCTCGGCGACGGCCAAGAAGAAGTTGACGACGCGCTCCGGCGTCCCCGGAAACTTCGCCCGGAGGTCGGCGCGTTGCGTGGCGATCCCCACCGGGCACGTGTTGAGATGGCATTGCCGGGCCATGACGCAGCCGAGCGCCACGACCGCGGCGCTGGCGAAGCCGAACTCCTCCGCGCCCAGCAGCGCGGCGATGACCACGTCGCGCGCGGCCTTTAACCCGCCGTCCACGCGAAGCTTGACCCGGCCGCGGAGGTTGTTGCGCACGAGCGTCTGCTGCGCCTCGGCGAGCCCGAGTTCCCACGGCACGCCCGCGTTCTTGATCGAGTCGAGCGGCGACGCGCCGGTCCCGCCGTCGGCGCCGGCGATGTGCACCGTGTCGGCGTACGCCTTGGCCACGCCCGCCGCGATCGTGCCCACGCCGGCCTCGCTCACCAGCTTGACGGACACCCGGGCGCGCGGGTTCCCCTGCTTGAGATCGTAGATGAGCTGCGCCAGGTCTTCGATGCTGTAGATGTCGTGGTGCGGCGGCGGCGAGATCAGGGCGATCCCCGGCTGGGTGTGGCGGATCCGCGCGATCTCCTCGGAGACCTTCGCGCCCGGGATCTGCCCGCCTTCGCCGGGCTTGCTGCCCTGCGCCATCTTGATCTCCAGTTCCTGCGCCGCGGCGAGATACGCGGGGGTGACGCCGAACCGCCCCGACGCCACCTGCTTGACCGCCGAGTTCGGCCAGTCGCCGTTCGGGCGCCGCGCGAACCGGTCGGGATCCTCCCCGCCCTCGCCGCTGCTGCTCTTTGCGCCGAGCCGGTTCATCGCGATCGCCAGCGTCTCGTGCGCCTCCTTGCTCAGCGATCCGTGGGACATCGACGAGACGACAAACCGGCGGGCGATCGCCGCGGCGGGCTCCACGTCCTCCACCGGGATGGGGACGCCGCCCCGAAATTCCAGGAGGTCGCGGAGCGCGGTCGGCGGCCGGTGCATGACCTCCCACGCGTATGCCAGGTACGCCTCGTCGCCGCCGTCGAGCGCGAGCCGGTGGAGCGTGCGGAGGACGTTGGGGTGGAACGCGTGGTACTCGCCGTCCTTGCGGAACCGAAACAGCCCGGGGTCGTCCAAGGCCGGCTCCTCGCCGCCGTAGGCCCGCCGGTGGCGGGCGAGCACGTCGTCGGCGATCTCGCCGAGCCCGATGCCGCCAAGCCGCGAGGGCGTGCCCGCGAACGCGCACTCGACGAGCGCCCGGTCGAGCCCCACGGCCTCGAAGGCCTGCGCGCCGTGGTAGCTCGACACCGTGGAGATCCCCATCTTCGACATGATCTTGAGGAGACCGGCCTCGATGGCCGCGCGATGCCGGGCGAGGTAGACCGCGGGATCCGCGCCGGCCCGGCGTGCCTCCCGGGCGATCATCTCGTGCGCGAGATACGGGCACACCGCGCTCGCCCCGTACCCGATGAGCGCCGCCACGTGGTGGACGTCCCGCGCCTCCCCGGTCTCGGCCATCAGGCTCACGCGCATCCGTACGCCGCGACGAATCAGCGCGTGGTGCACGGCGCCCACGGCGAGGAGCATCGGGATCGGCGCGTACGCCCGATCGGTGCCGCGGTCGGAGAGCACGAGGAGCGTCGCCCCGTCCTCGGCCTCGCGCGCGGCCGCGCCGCAGAGCCGCTCGAGCGCGCGCTCCAGACCGCCGGGGCCGCCCGCCGCCGCGAACAGCGCCGGCAGCGTGCGCACGCGGAGCGTTTCCTCCGGAAGTGCTGAGAGCGCGCTCAGCTCGGCCGCGGTCAGCAACGGGGAGGCGATCTCCACGAGGCGCGCGTGGTCCGGCGTTTCCTCAAGCCAGTCGCCGCGGCGGCCGAGCAGGGTCACGAGCGACATCACCAGCCGCTCGCGCAGCGGATCGATCGGCGGGTTGGTCACCTGGGCGAACCGCTGCTTGAAGTACGCGTACAGCAGCCGGGGCCGCGGCGACAGCACGGCGAGCGGCGTGTCGTCGCCCATCGAGCCCACGGGATCCTTGGCCTCGAGGAACATCGGCGCGTGGATCCGCCGGAGCTCCTCCTCGGTGTAGCCAAACGCCGCGAGCCGCCGGGCCAGCCCGGCATCGTCAGGGACGGGCGGCGTGTCGTCCGCGGCCATGCGCGTCCTCGCCGCGGCGACCCAGGGCGCGTAGGGTCGCCGCTCCGCCGCCTCTCGCTTGATCACCTCGTCCGTGAGGATCCGGCCTGCCGCCGTGTCCACGGCGATCATCCGGCCCGGGCCGAGCCGCCCCTTCTCCGCGATGCGTCCCGGGTCGAGCTCGATCACGCCCGCCTCGCTCGCCACGACCACCAGGCCGTCGTGTGTGATCACGTACCGCGCGGGGCGGAGGCCGTTCCGGTCGAGCGCGGCCGCGGCCACGCGGCCGTCCGAGAACGCGAGCGCCGCCGGGCCGTCCCACGGCTCGCACAACCCGGCATGATACTCGTACCAGGCACGGACGCCCGGGTCCATCTCCGGCGCCGCCTCGAAGGCCTCCGGCACCAGCATCATCATCGCGTGGACCAGGTCGCGCCCGGACCGCACCAGGAGTTCCAGCACGTTGTCCAGCATCGCGCTGTCGCTGCCCTCCGGCTGGATCACCGGCACCACATCCCGGATCCGCGCTCGCCAGCGCGGCGCGCACAGGTCGGCCTCCCGCGCGCGGGTCCAGTTGACGTTGCCCCCCAACGTGTTGATCTCGCCGTTGTGGGCGAGCAGCCGAAACGGCTGCGCGAGCGGCCAGCTGGGAAACGTGTTCGTGCTGTACCGCTGGTGAAAGACCGCGAGCGCCGTCTCGAACGATGGGTCGCGGAGGTCGGCATAGAAGCGCCGGAGCTGGGGAGCGACGCACAGGCCCTTGTAGACCACCGTGCGATGCGAGCACGACGGCAGGCAGCCCGCGATCGATTCCTCCCCGAGCCGCCGCTCCACGCCCTTGCGAACGAGGAACAGCGCGCGCTCGAAGTCGTCGCCGGCGCGCGCGCCGGAGCGGCCGATCAGGGCCTGCGCGATGTCGGGCCGGGTCCGCTCGGCCTCCGCGCCGAGCGCGCCGGATGCGACCGGGACCGGACGCCATCCAAAGAACACGAGCCCTTCCCGCGCGACGGCGTCCTCGACCAGGGCGCGCATCCGCGCCCTCGCGCCGTCTTCGCGGGGCAAGAACGCCATGGCGACGCCGAGATCGCTGTGCCGGGAGACCCGCACGCCGCGCCGAGCCAGCTCGGGCAGCAGTAGGCGGTACGGCAGCTGGGTGAGCACCCCCGCGCCGTCCCCGGTCTTGCCATCGGCCGACACCGCGCCGCGATGCGCGAGGTTGGCGAGCGCCTCCAGCGCCATCGACAGCGGCGCGTGGCTGCGTCCGCCGGTCGTCGCCACAAAGCCGACGCCGCAGGAGTCGTGCTCGAACCTCGGGTCATATAGGCCGGACATCGCGGTCCACCCCCCACGCACGCCGCCCGCTGCGAGGCGGGCGGCCGTTGGCACGCCGGTTGGAGGCTCCCCGGGGCGAACATAGAAAAACCCGGGGGAGCGATCCTGTTCAGAGGAACCTCTCCCTCGGGCTTTTGTCCCGACGGTGTAGCGCCCGCTGGCGCCTGCGCCGCTCGGTCCGGGCCGGCCCTACGGGCCGCGGAACCCTAGGCACACTCCCTCGGTTTTAATGTCGATTACCAAAGATCCCGTAGGTTGTCAAGCGAAACCGCGTCATTGTTCGGATTTTGGGGAGCAGGTCACGGCCGGCGCTGATACGCCACCCGCCCGCCCACGAGCGTCAGCGCGACGCTTCCGTCGCGGCCGAGGACCGCCAGATCGGCGTCGTAGTCTTCGGCGATCTGGCCCTTGCGCGCGAGCCGCAGCAGCCGCGCCGGCACGGCCGTCGCGGAGTGAATCGCCTCGCGCAGGCCGATCTCAGCGGCCGCCGCGAAGGTGCGCACCGCGCGGTCCATCTGCAGCACGCTGCCGGCAATCGTGCCGTCGGGCAGGCGCGGTACGCCGTCCCGCACTTCGATGCCCCGCCCGCCGAGCGAAAAGCTGCCCCGTTCCATGCCGGCGGCGGAGATGGCGTCCGTGACGAGCGCGATACGGCCGGGGCCGGCCACGCGGGCGATCAGTCCCAGGATGGCGGGATGCACGTGGATGCCGTCCGCGATCACGCTCGCCACGAGGCCGCGCGTGAGCAGGGCGCCGCCCGCGGCCCCGGGCTCCCGGTGGTGGAGGCCGCGCATCGCGTTGAACACGTGTGTCACGAGCCTGGCGCCCCACTGCGCCGCGGCCCGAATCTCGTCGTAGCCGGCGTCCGTGTGCCCGAGCGCCACGACGACCTCCCGCTCGGCGAGCGCGCGCACCAGAGCCTCCGCGCCCTCGAGTTCCGGCGCGAGCGTCACCACGCGCACGGCGCCGGAGAGCCGGCGCAGGGTCTCGACCGCTTCCGGCACCGACGGCGGGCGGAGGTCCTGGGCGCGATGCGCGCCGCGGCGGAGCGGGTTCAGGTACGGCCCCTCGAGATGCACCCCGAGAATCGCGGGCAGGGCGGTCTCGCGGGCCATGGCGCCGGCCGCGACCTCGCCGGCGCGGCGCATGTCCTCGAGCGGCGCGCTCGTGATCGTCGGCAGGTACGCCGTGACCCCCGTGCCCGCCAGGTACCGTCCCAGCACGTCGTAATCCGCGGGCACGCACCGGCCGCAATCCACGCCCGCGCCGCCGTTCACCTGCAGGTCGATCATCCCGGGAATCACGGTGCCGTCGGGGAACCGCAGCAGCGGCGCTCCATCCGGCGCCGGAGGCTCCCCGCCGCGCACGCGCACGATCCGTCCGCCGTCGATCTGCACGAACCCCGGGCTGAGATTCCGTTCGCGGGCGATGATGGTGCCGGCGGCGACGATCATGACGCGATCTGCTTCAGGCCGGCCGCGCGCGCCTCCTGCGGCGGCAGGCGCCGTTCGGCCCGCCGGAGAAAGGTGTCGCGTGATCATCCGGCCGCTGCGCGACGCCGACATCGAGCCGTGCATCGCGATCATGCTGGATCTCCCGCTCTGGCGGGCGTACGGGGCGACCCGCGATGACGCCCGGGCGCTCTTCGCCGGGGCGCTCTGCGGCGCCGCGTCCGCGCACGTCGCGGAGGCAGAGGGTCGCCTCGTGGGATTCATCGTGTACCACCTGCGCGGCACGTTCGATCATAGCGGCTACGTCCGGGCCATCGGCGTCGCGGCCGACGTCCAGGGCCGGGGCGTGGGGGCGCGGCTGATGGACGCCGCGGAGCATGACATCCTGGCCCACGGCCCGAACGTGTTCTTGCTCACGTGGACCCGCAACGACGCCGCCGCGCGGTTCTACGAGCGGCGGGGATACGAGCGGATCGGCGAGATCCCGAACTACGTGCGCCGGGGGATCACGGAACGGCTCTACCGGAAGACGACGGGGCCCATCCGGCCGGACGCACCGGCGCACCACGGCACGGGGTGACGGCGCGCGGCGGGGCGGCCGATCGGGCCGGGGCCCGCTCCGGGATGCGCCGGCGCCTGGTACGCTGAGGTACGCGATGGCCGACCCGGCATCCGGCTCGCGCCGGGCCCGGGGACGCAACGACGGGGGTGAGCGATGCGCGCAACGCGGTTCTTGATCGTGGTGTTGACGCTCGTGCTGGCGCTGCCGCTGGCGGCTCGGACGTATGCCGCGCCGGCCAAGGTGACGCTGACGCTCGGCGTGGATCAGGAGGTCGTCGGCCTCGATCCGAACAAGGTCACGGCGTTCTCCTCGTTCCGCCGGATCGATCTGCTCTACAACAAGCTCGTGACGTACGATCCCGGGCTGCACGTCGTCGGCGATCTGGCGAGCTCGTGGGACACGCCGGACAACCGGACGTACGTCTTCCACCTTCACCCGGGCGTCCGCTTTCACGACGGCACCCCGTTGACCGCGGACGACGTGGTGTTCACGATCCAGCGGATCCTGGACCCCAAGACCGCATCGCCGGCGCGGTCGTATCTTGACGCGGTGGACACGGTCACCGCCGTCGATCCGTTGACGGTGCGCATCCACCTCAAGTACCCGCTCGCCAGCACCCTCGCCGGCCTCGCCTCCGGCAACAGCGCGATCGTGGAACGGGCGGCCGTGCTCAAGAACGGCGATCTCCAAAAGACCGAGGCGGGAACCGGGCCGTTCATGCTGGCGGAGTGGGTGCCGGACAACTACATGCGCCTGGTGCGGAACCCGAACTACTTCAAGCGCGGCAATCCCAAGGTCGATGAGGTCGTGATCCGGATCGTGCCCGAAGAGGCATCCCTGCTGGCCGGCCTGCGCAGCCGGAGCCTGGACATGGCCACGATCTCGGACGGCAGCGTGATCAAGCAGGCCCAGGGCGACAAGTCGCTCCAGGTGCTGCAGGCCCCGAGTCTCAACCTGCGCATCTTCTCGTTCAATACGACCCACCCCCCGTTCACCAACGCCAAGGTGCGCGACGCGATCGCCTATGCGATCGACCGCCAGGCGATTGTGGCCGCGGCGGAGTTCGGGTTCGGCCAGGTCAGCGGTCCCATCCCGGCGCCCGACAAACTGTACGCGCTTCCCGTCTCCACGTTCCCCGAGTACCACACGAACCCGGCGAAGGCCAAGCAGATGCTCCAGGAGGCCGGCGCGGCCGGCGCCGCGTTCAACATCGTCGCCTCGCCGACGTACGAGGGCGGGCTCGCCGTGGCGCAGATCATCCAGGCGCAACTCCGGGCCGTGGGATTGAACCCGACGATCGACAACGTGGAATGGGGCACGTACATCAACCGCTGGGTGAAGCGCGATTTCGACACGATGGTCGAACTGCGGGGCGGCGATCCAGACCCCGACCGCTTCCTGTACCGCACGTTCTACAGCACGGGCGCCGTCAACAACTTCCTCTTCAAGGACCCCGCGGTGGACAAGCTGCTCGACCGCGGCCGCGTTCACGTCGCCGTGGCCGAGCGCAAGCCCATCTACGATGACGTCCAGCGGGCCCTGGTCACGGACGCCCCGGCGGTGTTTTTGTACACGCCGTACACGACACAGGTGCTGCAGAGTTACGTCAAGGGCTTCCGCGTCATCCCGACGGGATCCCTGGAGCTCCTGCAGGATACCTCGATCCAGCGCTGACCTGCGCTGCCGGCGGGCGCGCCGTATGGCCGCGCCCGCCGGCGCGTCTCCCCCGCAGCCAATCGTGACGCCCCCGCACCTCGGCAACCGGCGGCCGGGTGGCCGCGCGCGACCGGAGCGCGCCGGGTGACCGGCTATCTCGCCGGCCGGCTCCTCGGGCTGCTGCCGGTGCTGTGGGGAGTATCGATCGTCGTCTTTCTGCTCGTCCGGCTGCTGCCGGGCGACGCGGTGCAAATGTTTCTCGGCACCCAGGTGGCCATGACGCCGGCCCAGATGGCCGAGCTCCGGCGCCTCTTCGGCATCGACAAGCCCCTGCCGCTGCAATACGTGGATTGGATCGGCCGCGTCCTGCAGGGCGACTTCGGCGTCTCGTTGCGCACGAGCCGCCCGGTGCTGCCCGACATCCTGGCACGCCTTCCGATCAGCATCGAGATCACCGTGCTGGCCCTCGTCATCGCGCTCGGGCTCGGGATCCCCATCGGCATCGTCGCGGCCCTACGCCGCGGGACGGCGGCGGACACGCTGGTCACCGTGGGCGGTCTCCTCGGGCTCAGCATCCCGAATTTCTGGCTGGCCGCGATGCTCCTGCTCCTCCTGGCCAACTCTCCGATCGCGTCCATCGGCACGTACGTCGGGCTGGCGGCCAACCCCCTCGCGAACCTCACGATCATGGCGCTGCCGGCGATCTCGCTCGGCGTGTCGCTCGCCGCGGTCTTCATGCGGTTCGTCCGGTCCTCGCTCCTCGAGGTCCTGGGGGAAGACTACGTGCGGACCGCGCGGGCCAAAGGTCTGCTCGCCCGGATCGTCGTCAACCGTCACGCGCTGCGCAACGCGCTGATCCCGGTGATCACCGTCATCGGCTACCAGGCGGGCTACCTGCTCGGCGGCACCGTCGTCATCGAGGAGGTGTTCGCGTTGCCCGGCATGGGCCGCCTGGCGCTGAACGCCATCGGCCAGCGAGACTACCCCGTCGTCCAAGGCGTCGTCCTGCTGATCGCGGGCCTCTTCGTGCTGACCAACCTGGCCGTGGACGTGCTCTATGCGCTCGCGGATCCACGCGTGCGCTACCGATGAGCACCGCCCCCGCGCCGAAGCCGGCGCTCGCCGCGGCGCGACGGGGACGCGCGACCGGCGGCGCCGCGACCCGCCGCCGTCCGTCGCGCGTCCGGGCCCTGGCCCGCACCCCGACCGCCGTGGCGGGCTCGCTCATCGTCGCCGCGTACCTCGTGGCGGCGGCCGGCGCGCCGCTGTTCGCTCCGGCCGATCCGGCCGCCATGGCCCCGACCGCGCTGCTGGCCCGGCCCGGCGCGGGGCATCCGTTCGGCACGGACCAGTTCGGCCGCGACATCCTGAGCCGGCTCCTCTACGGTTCCCGCGTCTCGCTCGGCGTCTCGTTCGCGTCCGTGGCGCTCGCCCTCGGCGCGGGCGGGACCATCGGCGTCGTGAGCGGATACTACGGCGGCGCGCTCGACAGCGTGTTGATGCGGAGCATGGACGTCGTCTTCGCCTTTCCGGCGGTCCTGCTCGCCATCGCCATCATGGCCGTCGCGGGGACGACGCCGCCCGTGCTCGTCGCCGCGATCGGCATCGTGTACACGCCGCAGTTCGCGAGGGTGACGCGAGGCAGCGTGCTCCAGGCGCGCGGCATCGAGTACGTGGAGGCGGCGCGGGCGCAAGGCGCCGGCGTGCCGCGCATCCTGCTGCACCACATCGTCCCCAACATCCTGGCGCCGATCATCGTGCAGACATCGCTGAGCCTCTCCTTCGCGATCCTGACCGAGTCGGCCCTGAGCTTCCTCGGCCTGGGCACGCAACCGCCGACGCCGTCCTGGGGCAACATGCTCGCCGAGGCGCGGCGGTTCATGACGATGGCGCCGTGGACCGCAGTATTTCCGGGGGCGGCGATCTCCCTCATCGTGCTCGGGTTCAACCTGCTCGGGGACGGGCTGCGGGACGTGTTGGATCCCCGCCTGCGCCTATGATCGAGGGCCCGCGTGGGCGCGACGCACCGGCTCGGCGGGCACCCATGTCGAACGACGGCACGGAGGCCCCATGACATCGTCGCCGCGCGAACCGTTGACCGAGTCGGTCAACGAACGGACACGGGCGCTCGACCTGCTGCCGGTCATCGAGCAGGCCCGGCTCATGAACGACGAAGACCGGCTGGTGCCCGGCGCCGTGGGGGCGACCCTGCCGCAGATCGCCGAGGCGGTGCGCCGCATCGCGCAGGCGCTGCGGCGCGGCGGCCGCCTCATCTACGTCGGCGCGGGCACGAGCGGCCGCCTGGCCGTGCTGGACGCGGCCGAGTGCCCGCCGACGTTCGGCACGCCGCCGGACCTCGTGCAAGCCGTCATCGCCGGCGGGCCGGGCGCGATGCTCCACGCGATCGAAGGCGCGGAGGACGACGCCGCGCAGGGAGCGCGGGAGATGGATGCGCTGGGGGCCGGCCCGTCCGACGCCGTCGTGGGTGTTGCCGCGAGCGGCGAGACGCCGTTTGTCCTGGGGGCGGTGCGGCGCGCCGCAGAGCGCGGCGCGGTCACGATCGGCGTCGCGTGCTCGCCCGCGTCCTCGCTGGAAGCGGCCTGCGCGCTCACGATCGCGCCGCTGGTGGGCCCGGAGATCATCGCCGGCAGCACGCGACTCAAGGCCGGCACGGCGCAGAAGCTCGTGCTGAACATGTTGAGCACGCTGACCATGGTGCAGCTCGGCAAGGTCTACGGCAACCTGATGGTCGACGTGCAGGCCACCAACGACAAGCTGCGCCGCCGGGCGCTGCGCATCGTTTCGGCGGCGACCGGAGCCGGCGCCGCCGCGGCAGCGGACGCCCTCGGGCGCGCCGGCGGCCGGGTGCCGGTCGCCATCGTCATGCTCGCCCGCGGCCTCGACCCCGACGCCGCGGCCCGCGCGCTCCAGGAGGCCGGAAGCGTCCGCGGGGCAGTCGGGCGGGCGGACCCGTGAGCCCCACACGCCGCGGCGGATCCGCGCCGGGGAACCGGGGGCCTGCGGCGGCGAGCCTCGCCGCCGCGGGCTCCGGCGCCCCTTTCGCGACCGGGGCGCGCGCCTTGGAGACGATCCGCGCGAAGCGGACGAAGCACATCATCGGCCTGATTTCGGGGACGAGCGCCGACGGCGTGGCCGCGGCCCTCGTCGAGGTCACCGACGGCGCCGCCGGGCGTGCCGCCGCGACGCGGAGCCGGCGCGACGCGGAGCCGGGGCCGCCGCGCGTACGGCTCGTCGCATACACGACGGTGCCCTATCCCGCGGAGGTACGCCAGCGCGTCCTGGACGTGTGCACGCAGCCGGTGACCACGCAGCGGCTCGCCTCGCTCCATTACCTGCTCGGCGAGTACTTCGCCGCCGCCGCGGCCGCCGCCGCGCGGCGCGCCGGCCGGCGGATGAACAGCGTGGATTTCATCGCCTCCCACGGGCAGACGGTCGCCCACGTGGGCGTTCCGGACGCCGCGGATCCGTGGGGGCGCGCGGCTACGTTGCAGCTGGCCGAGGCCGCCGTCATCGCGGAGCGGACCGGGCGTCCGGTCATCGCCGATTTTCGGGCCGCCGACATCGCGGCCGGGGGACAGGCGGCGCCGCTGGTGCCGTACGCGGACCTCGCGCTCCTGGCGGGCCCGGCTGGGCGGATCGCGCTCAACCTCGGCGGGATCTCGAACCTGACGGTCCTGCCGGCGGGCGCCCGCCGCGCCGACGTGACCGCGTTCGACTGCGGGCCCGCGAACATGGTCATCGACGGGCTGGTGCGGCACTTCACCCGCGGCGCCGAGACCTTCGACCGCGGCGGGAACCGGGCCGCCCGCGGCCGGGTGCACGACGCGTTGCTCCGGGAACTGCTCGACGATCCCTTCGTCACGGCCCCGCCGCCGAAGACGGCCGGGCACGAGCAGTTCGGCCAACCGTTCCTGCGCGCGCTGCTCGCCCGATGGCGCCGCCTCGGCGCGGACGACCTCATCGCGACGGCGACGGCGTTCGCGGCGGACGCCGTGAGCCTCAACATCAGACGGTACGTCCTGCCGCGTCACGCCATCGTCGACCTCGTCGCCGCGGGCGGCGGCGTCCATAACCGGGTGCTGATGCGGCGCCTCGCGCGGGACATCGCGCCGATTCGCCTGCGGCGCATCGACGAGTTCGGCGTGCCGTCCAGCGCCAAGGAAGCCATCGCGTTCGCGCTGCTGGGGCACGCGACCGTGATGGGCATGGCGGGCAACCTGCCCCGAGTCACCGGCGCGCGGCACGCGTCGCTGCTCGGGAAGTGGACGTGGCCGCCGCCCGGGGCGCTCCGGGGCGCGGCGCGGAACCGGGTGTGACCGCTCCCGCGAGCGCGTTCGCCCCCGCGCTCCGCCTGCTGGCAGACGGCGTCGGACGCGCGTACCCCGGCGCCGTGCTCGCCGTGCTCTACCGCGGCGAAGTCGTGCTGCGGCACGCCGAGGGGCTCGCCGCCCGCCGGCCGGCGCCCCGCCCGGCGACCACGGCGACGATCTACGATCTCGCCTCGCTGACCAAAGTGGTGGCCGCCACACCGTTGATCTTGCAGGCGGTGATGCAGCACCGGCTCGGCCTCGACGATCCCGCCGCCTGGCACCTGCCCGAGTTCCCGCATCGCGACGTCACGCTGCGGCACCTGCTCGCTCACACCTCCGGCCTCCCGGCGTGGATCCCGTTCTACCTCGAGGCCGAGGGGTACGACGCGATCATCGCCCGGGCCGCGGCCACGCCGCTCGAGGCGCCGCCCGGCACGCGCGTGGTGTACAGCGACGTCGGATTTATTCTCCTCGGCGAGATTGCGCGCCGGACGCTCGGCCGGCCGATCGACGAGGCGGCCGGTGACGGCGTGTTTGCGCCGCTCGCGATGCGCGACACTCGCTACCGTCCGCCGGCGGCCCTGCGCGCGCGCGTGGCGCCCACCGAGGACGGCACGGGGATCGAGCAGCAGATGACGGCGTCCGAGCGGGAGCGCCCCGCCGCCGAGGCGGCACGCCACCACCACCACCGCTGGCGCACGACGCTCGTCTGGGGCGAGGTCCACGACGGCAACGCTCACGCCATGGGCGGGGTGTCCGGGCACGCGGGGTTGTTTGGGACGGCGGGCGACCTCATCGAGTACGCGAGGATGTGGCTCGCACGAGGTCGCGGTCCGGGCTCGCGGGTGCTGAGCCCGGAACTCGTGAGGGAGGCGACGGCGCCGCAGACCTCCGGCGACGCGGCGCGGGGACTCGGCTGGGCCCTCACGGGGACGCAGGGCTGGTGGGGCGGCGCGTTGTCGGCGCGTGCGTACGGCCACACCGGCTTCACCGGCACCGCGCTCGTCATCGATCCGGAGCACGAGCTGGCGATCGTGCTGCTCGCCAACGCGATCCATCTGGGCCGCGACCGCACGGAGATCCTGGCGCTGCGCCCGCGGATCGCCGAGGCGGTGGCGCGTGCGCTCCTCCCCCGCCCACCGGCCTAGGACGGGGTATCGGGCGCCACGCGTGCTCCTGGAGCAGGTCGCGGTCTCCCGTGTGGTCATCCGGGTGCAGGTGAGGCCGCCGGGCAAAGGACCCGGGGTACGCGCCTGCGAAACGGAGCCGCGCTATGGACTATGTGCTCGGAGTCGACGGCGGAGCATCGAGTACCCTCTGCGCCGTGGCCACGATCGACGGCGCGGTGCTGGGCATCGGTCGCGGCGGTCCCAGTAACCATATCCTCGCACCCGGCGGACGGGCGCGGGCGCGCGAGGCGGTCGCGACGTCACTCGCCGCGGCGCTGCGGGCGGCCCGGCTCGGGGACGTCGAGTTTCGCGCGGCGCAGTTCGGCATGACGGGCATCAATGTCAACACCGACCGCTCACGCGCGTTCGAAGAAGTGGTCCGCGAGGTGCTCCGGGCGCGCACGATCGGCGTGGACAACGACGCCCGGATCGCGCTGGCCGGCGCGCTCGCCGGTGGTCCGGGCGTGGCGGTGATCGCCGGCACGGGCTCCGTGGCCCTGGGCCGCGATGCCCGGGGCATCGACGCCCGCGCCGGCGGCTGGGGATACCTCTTTGGCGACGATGGCAGCGCCTTTGCCCTCGGCCGGGCGGCGGTGCACGCGGCCCTCCGGGCCGTCGACGGCAGCGGGCCCGCGACCGCGCTCACCGCGCGGATCCCGGCCGTGGGGGGCATGAACCTGGAGGCCATCCCCATCGCCTACTACGCCGGGCAGCTGGACCGGCGCCGCATCGCCGGGCTTGCGCCCGCCGTAACCGCGGCGGCGGCGGCGGGGGACCAGGTCGCCCGCGGCATCGTGGAGCACGCGGCCGCGTCGCTGGCGGCGCTGGCCGTGGCCGTGATCCGCCGCCTCCGTTGGCCCGACGGCGCAACCGCGGTCGCGCCCGTCGGCGGGGTGTTCGACGCCGGCGCGATCGTGCTCGAGCCGTTCCGCCTCGCCCTCGCGGCGCAGGTCCCGGGCGCCGCCGTGGTGCCGCCTCGCTACGAGCCCGCGGCCGGCGCGCTGCTCTTGGCGCTGCAGGCCGCGGACGTGACGCCGACCCCGGAGCGCCTCGCCCTGCTCGCCGCCACGTGGGCGCTCCGCAACGCCGAGGAGCGACCGTCGTGACGCCGGGCTGGCGGGACCGGCTGCGCCACAAGCTGATCGTGTCGTGTCAGGCGCTGCCGGGCAGTCCGCTGCGCGACCCCGCGATGATCGCGGCGCTCGCCCGCTGCGCCGTGCTCGGCGGCGCCGCGGGCCTGAGGATCGACGGACCCGCCGATGTCGCGGCGGTCCGGCGGGTCGTCGACGTGCCGGTCATCGGGCTCTACAAGCTGCGCGGTCGGACCGCGTACATCACGCCCACGTTTGCGGAAGCCCGCGCCCTGGCCGACGCCGGCGCCGACCTCATCGCCGTCCAGGCCACGCAAGAGCGCGACGCGGACGAGGCGGCGGATCCGCTCCCCGCGCTGATCGGCCGCATCCACGCCGAGTGTGGCCTCCCGGTCATGGCCGACGTATCGACCCTGGACGAGGGCCGCGCGGCGGCGGCGAACGGCGCCGATCTCGTCGCCACGACGATGGCGGGCTACACGCCGCGCAGCGACGAGACGGCCGGCCCCGATCTCGACCTGGTGCGGGCGCTCGCGCGGGAGGTTGCGGTGCCGGTCGTCGCCGAGGGCCGCATCACGAACCCCGAGGAGGCCGTGGCGGCGCTCCGGGCCGGCGCGTGGGCGGTGGTCGTGGGCCGGGCCATCACCATGCCGGAGGCGATCACGGAGCGGTTCGTCCACGCGATCGCGCGCGCGGCCGGCGAGGCATAGTGCGGGGCACCTCCCTCCTGTGCGGGCTCGACGGGCCCCGAATCGAGTCGTTGGGGGCGGCCGTGTGCGCGTTTGACGCGGGCGCCCTCGCGCCCGCCGGCGCGGATCGCCGTCGTCAGGCCCGGCGGCCGGGGCGCGACACGCACCGCGCCCGACGCTACCGGATCGATATCTCCCAGGGCAGCAGCGTGAGGATCGGCTCGTCGAGGAGCGCCGCGAGGCCGGGCGCCAGGAGACGCTGCACGGAGGCGGCGGGCCGGGAGACGGCGACGGCGTTCGGGACGCGGACGTGGACCACCGGCACGCGGCTCGACGCCGCGACGCCCATCAGTTGCTTGGCGGCGTCCACCGCGTCCGTGAAATCGCCGAGCTGATCCACGAGGCCGTGGCCGTGGGCCTGGCGGCCGGTCCACACGCGGCCTCTGGCGACGGCGCGCACGGCGTCGAGCGCGAGACCCCGTCCGTCGGCGACCCGCGCCACGAATCGCTCGTAGACGCCTTCCATCAGCGCGCGCACACGCCGCCGGTCGGCCGCCGAGAACGGCACGAACGGCGAGAACAGCGCCGCGGCCTCGCCGCGGGCCAGCAGCTCACGGTGGACGCCGGCGCGCTCCGCAAGGCGGCGGACGTTGAACTTGCCCCCGATGACGCCGATCGAGCCGGTCAGCGTGCCCGGCAGGCAGACGATCCGGCGGGCCCCCGCGGCCACGTAGTAGCCGCCGGAGGCGGCGACGTTGCCGAGGAACGCGACGACGGGCTTGGCGCGATTCGCGCGCGCGACCGCCCGCCAGATGAGATCCGACGCCAGCGCGGATCCGCCGGGCGAATCGATGGCGAGCACGATGGCGCCAAACCGGCGATCGCGCTCCGCCGCGCGGATGGCGCGGATGACGGTCGCGTGCCCGGCGGTCTCCGCGGCGCCAAACAGCGGGGGCACCCCGAACGGCCGCGGGCGGCTCTCGCCCATGTGGATCGGGCCGCGGACGGTGATCGCCGCAATCGCCGGGCCCGCCCCGGGCCGGCGGAGCGGCCGCCGCAGGCGGCGGCGGACGATCGCCCACGGGAGGAGCGCGGGAGCGCGGTTGCCTGCCGCCAGGTACGCGGGGAGCTCGTCCTCGTACAGCATCGCGTCGATGAGCCCGGCGTCACGGGCCGCGCCGGCGGGGAGCGGCGCGCCGCACACCGCGCGCCGGAGATCGGCGGGCGCGATCCGCCGGGCCTCCGCGATCGCGGCCATCACGTCGTCGTAGACGGAGTCCAAGACGGCGTTCAGCGCTTCCCGCATCGGCGCCGGCATCGTCCCGCGAACAAACGGCTCCACGGCGGTCTTGTACTCGGCGATCTGCTCGAACTCGCCCGCGACGCCGATCCGCTCGAGCGCGTCGCCGAGAAACGTCGCCTCGAGCGCGAGGCCGACGAGGTTCAAGGTCCCGCTCTCCGGCATGATCACCGTATCCGCGATGCTGGCCGCGTAGTAGACGTGCGTGGAGGCCTCGGGCAGGTACGCGATCACGCGCTTGCCCGCGGCGCGCACGCCCGCCAGCGCGCGGCGGAGGCTCTGCACGGCGCCCAGCCCGGCGCGCAGGTCCGACACGGTCACCACGATGCCGGCCACCGCGGGATCGGCGGCCAGCAGGCGCAGCCGCCCGCGAAGATCCTCCAGGCTCTCGGGCCGCCGCCGCACCCACCATGGACTGCGCGGCCGGTGCTCGGGGTACTCGCCCGAGAGATCGACGACCACGTAGACGGGGCGCCCCCGGGCGCGTGCCACCGAGTTGCCCGCCAGCGCGAGGGCATTGTAGACGAGGTCGATGAGCCAGGCGGCGAACCGCATCCCGTCTCTCCGTTCGCCCGAGCGGACGGCGGTCCTGGGTCGGGTCGCCGGGCCTACCGCTCCACGAACATCGGGTTGGTCCAGGCCGGCGAAGGACGCCGCGCGGGCGATGCTGCGGGGATGGCCTACCGCTCCACGAACAACGGGTTGGTCCAGGCCCGCTCGCCGGCCGGACCGACGACCTGGACGCGCAGATAGCGCTCGGGGCCCCGCAACGCAAACGCGGCCTCTCGCAGCGGCGCGCCGTCGGCGGCGACCCGCCGGCCCCACCGGCGGTCGCACACAAAGCGGATCTCCGCGGCGCCGGGCTCGGCGACGCGGACCGCCACGGTCTCGCCGTCGAAGGCCACGTCCTCGAGGGCGGCCCCGGTCGAGGCATAGAACGCCCCCGACGCGAGCGCCGCGGTCACGGAGGCGCCGGACAGGCCGTCCGCCCGGAGCATCGTCCAGGCCCGGCCCGCGTCGCCCATGCGCCAGTGCGTGTCATCGTTCGCCACGCCGTACAGGGGCTTGCGCGCGCTGAGACAGTCGTCCCAGTGCACGCTCCCGTCGCCCTTGGCGACGTCCACCTCCGTGTTGGTGTTGTAGACCTCCAAGCCGGCGATGCCGTCGAGCGCCACGAGGTCGTCGACGACCAGCCCGCTCCAGTAGGGGTGCGCGACGAACACCACGGCGCCGGCGCGCCGCAGGCGGTCGACCACGGTCTGCGCGGGGAGCCCGTGCCGGGCCGCGACCTCGCGCGGCACGTCGATCATCTCCGCGAGCCCGATGCCGACGAGGTGATAGGGCTCGCCCAGGCGCGACCGCCCGGCGTCGACTTCCGTCCCCGGGACGACGAGCATCCGGCTGCCCGCCGCCAGGGCGGCCTGCGTCAGCTGATTGTGATCCGTGATCGCCAGCACGTCGTAGCCGCGGTCCGCGTACCAGCGCACCGCGTCCTCGACGGACCGCGCCCCGTCGGAGTTGGTCGTGTGACAGTGGAACATGCCGCGGTACCATTGCCCCGGCAGCGTGAACGGATTGAGAGACCGCGCCACGGTTCGACCTCCAGCGCCCGATCGGAGCGGGCGTCATTGTCGCTCACGGGCCCGCGAGCCAGCCGCGCGCACGCTCGACGGCCCGTTTCCACTCCTCGTATCCGCGATCGCGCCCGGGCACCGAGCGGGGCTCGAAGACGCGATCCGCCGCCCAGTGCTCCGCGACGGCCTCGGGGGACGCCCACACGTCCTGCGCGAGGCCCGCGGCGTACGCGGCGCCCAGCGCGGTGGTCTCGCTGACCTTTGGGCGGACCACCGGGACGCCGAGAATGTCGGCCTGCAGCTGCATCAGCGTGTCGTTGCGCGCGGCCCCGCCGTCGGCGCGCAGCGCGGCGAGGCCGCGCCCGGCGTCCTCCGCCATCGCCTCGACCACCTCGCGCGTCTGATAGCAGATGGCCTCCAGCGTCGCGCGCACGAGGTGGGCGCGCGTCGCGTAGCGCGTGAGGCCGACGATGACGCCGCGCGCGGTCATGTCCCAATGCGGGGCAAACAAGCCCGAGAACGCGGGCACGAAGTACACCCCGCCCGAATCCGGCACGGAGGCCGCGAGCTCGGCGGTCTCCGCGGCCGCGCGGATCAGGCCCACATTGTCGCGCAGCCACTGCACGGCCGCGCCGGCGACCGCGATCGACCCTTCGAGGGCGAACGCGGCCGCACCGCGGGGCGCGTAGGCGGCCGTCGCGATGAGGCGGCGGCTCGCCACCGGCTCCGCCCCGACGTGCTGCAGGACGAAGCATCCGGTCCCGTAGGTGTTCTTGGCGTCGCCCGCGCGATGGCACGCCTGGCCCAGCAGCGCCGCCTGCTGGTCCCCGAGGTCGGCACAGACCTCGACCCGGCCGCCCACGGCGCCGGCGGCCGGCGTGGCGCCGTAGCGCTCGCTGCTGCCGCGGATCTCGGGAAGCACCGCGGCGGGGATCTGAAACAGCGCCAGGAGGTCCGGGTCCCAGGCGCCGGCGCGCAGGTTCATGAGGTGGGTGCGCGACGCGTTCGTGACGTCGGTCACGTGCACCCCGCCGTCCGCGCCGCCGGTGAGCCGCCAGATCAGCCAGGAATCGACGGTGCCGAAGCAGATCTCGCCGCGCTCCGCGCGCGCCCGCGCCCCCGGCACGTGGTCGAGGATCCAGGCCGCCTTGAGCGCGGAGAAGTACGTGGCCACGGGGAGGCCGGTGCGCGCGCGGACGAACGGCTCGGCCCCCTCCCGGATCAACCGCTCGCACGCGTCCCGCGTGCGGGTGTCCTGCCAGACGATCGCGTGATAGATGGGCGCCCCGGTGCGCCGCTCCCACAGGACCGTGGACTCGCGCTGGTTGGTCACGCCGAGCCCCGCCAGCTCCCCCGCGCCGAGGCCGGCCCGGCCGAGCGCCTCCCGGACGACGCCGCAGGCGACGGCCCACAGCTCTTCCGGATCGTGCTCCACCCACCCCGGCCGCGGCGTGATCTGCGCGTGCTCCGCGTAGGCGGAGGCCACGGGCTGCCCCGCCGCGTCGACCACCATGCAGCGGGTCCCGGTCGTGCCTTGATCGATCGCCGCGACGTAGGGGCCGCGGCGTCCCACTACTTCGCTCCCATCGTCCGGTTGTAGACGGCGATGGCCTGGTTGACGTCGCGCGCGGCGTCCGCGAGGGCCTGCTGCGGCGTCTTGCGGCCGAGCACCGTGGCCTCGATCGCGTCCTCGGACTTCTGCCGGGCCTCGGGGAACACCCCCAGGAGGGCCCCCTGGGTGGCGCGGTTGATGGGGCTACTGCGCAGCTCGCTGATCGCGGTCAGAAACTGCGGAAACTGCGCCAGGGTCTGCTGCGCCGTAGCCTCGTGATACGCGTCCCGGCGAACCGGGAAGTAGCCGGTGCCGACGTACCACGCCGCCTGCTGGGCCGGCTCGCTGATGAACTTCACGAACTCCCACGCCGCCTGCTGCTCGACGGGCGGCCGCCCGCTCAAGATCCAGGCGGACGCGCCGCCGACGATGCTGCCGCCCGTCGCGGCGGCCGGCGGCTTCGGGAAGTAGCCGGTGCCCATCTGGAACCGGCCGCCGGATTGCGTGAGCAGGCTCCGGACGACCGCGGTGGAGTCCATGGTCATGGCGGTTTGGCCCGCGGCAAACGCGCGCTGGCTCGCGGCCGTGGGGCGCCCCGGGTTGGTGGCGACGCCGCTTTTGATCATGCGGGCCCACCATTCCAGGATCCGCGCGCCTGCTTCCTCGTGATCGTACGCCACCGCGGTGGCCGGGGCGTCGCGGCCGTTGCCGTTGTTCGCGTAGAGCGCCCCCTGGCGGGCGAGCAGCTGCTCGAAGAACCAGCCGTAGATCGCGATCGTGATCCCCGACCGCGTGGCGCCGCTGCGCACCAGCTTCGCGGCCGATGCCTCGATCTCGTCGAAGGTCCGCGGCGGCCGGTTGGGATCCAGGCCGGCCTGCTTGAACATGTCCTTGTTGTAGTACAGGATCGCCGTGGACGTGTTGAACGGCATCGAATACAGGCGCCCGCCCACGCGGTAGTAGGCGAGGATGTTCGGCTCGAACTGCGTCAGGTCGAACTTCTCGCGGTCGATGAAGTCCTGGACCGGGACCACGGCCTTGCTGTCGATCATGAACCGCGTGCCGATGTCGTAGACCTGGCTCACGGCGGGGACGGACGACGACCCGAGCGAGGCGCGCAGCTTGTTGATGAGATCGTCGTAGCTGCCCTGGAACTGCGCCGTGACCTGGATGTCCTTGCGCGACGCGTTGAACGTGTTGACGAACGCGCGAATGACGGTATCCCCGAGGTTGCCGCCCATCGCGTGCCAGAACGCGATGCGGACCGGCGTCTGCGCCGAAACGTTCGGCAGCCGCAGCCGCCCCGCCGCGGCCCCGAGCCCCGCCGCCCCCGCGGCCCGCAAGAACCGCCGCCGTGTCACCTTGACCCTCATGCTGTCACCCCCTCCCCACTGAGTACGCGCGCGGACCGGCGCGCTGTTCGCGCCCGCCGCCGGCGCGTCGTTGCCGGCGCCCGGGGCGTGCCCGCGATTCGCGATCGGAGGTGCGCCGGACGCGCGCTATCCTTTGACGGCGCCGGCCGTCAGCCCGCGTACCACATGGCGGTACCCGAAGACGAACAGGACGACCGTCGGCAGGATGATCAGGATCACCCCGGCCATGACCAGACTCCACGACAGGATCTCCTGCGACTGCAGCAGCGCGAGCCCGATCTGGACCGTCCGCATCTCCGTCGAATTGATGACGAGCAGCGGCCACAGGTATTGGTTCCAGGACGAGAGGAACGCGTAGATCGCGAGCGTGGCGAGCGCCGGCCGTGAGAGCGGCACGACGATGGTCCACAGGAACCGCCGGCGGGACGCGCCGTCGATCCGCGCCGCGTCCGCGAGCTCGCGCGGGATCGTCAGGAAGAACTGCCGGAGCAGGAACGTCCCAAACGCGGTCGCCAGGTACGGCGCGATCAACCCGGGGTACGTGTCCAGCCATCCGAATGAGCGCACCGTGAGGTAGTTGGGGATGAGCGTCACCTCGCCCGGGATCATCAGCGTGGAGAGGAACAGGAAAAACAGCCACCGCCGCCCCGGGAACTCCATGAAGCTGAAGGCGAACGCGGCGAGCGACGCCGTGAGGAGCTGGCCCAGCGTGATCGCACCCGATTGGATCAGGGAGTTGAGCAGGAATCGCGCGAGCGGCGCCTGCTGGAGCGCCGCGGTGTAGTTGCCGAGGTCCAACGAATGCGGCCACAACGTCGGCGGGTACTGGTTGACCTCGGCGCCGCCCTTGAGGCTCGTCGACAGCGCAAACAAGAGCGGGAAGAGCACGATGAGCGCCACGGCCACCATCAGGGCGCCGAGCCCGACGCGCGGAGCGGCGCGGCGGACCGCCCGGGCACGCGCGGGCCGCCGGCCGGCAGCGGCCGCCGCGACCTCGGACGCGCGCGTCGCGGACGCCGGCGTCACCCGTAGCTCACCCACCGCTCGAACACCCCGAACTGCAGCGTCGTGAACGCGAGCACGAGCACGAACAGCACCATCGCCTGCGCGGCGGCCAGGCCGAAGCGGAAGTTGAAGAAGGCGTTGCGGTAGATCGAGTACACGATGGCGTTGGTGGCGCCGACCGGGCCGCCCTGCGTGAGGATGTGGATCTGGCCGAACGACTGCAGCACGCCCAACGTGGCGACGACCCCGACGAAGAACAGCGCCGGCGAGATCGCGGGGACCACCACGTGCCGGAACACCGCCCACTGGCCGCTGCCGTCGATGCGCGCGGCCTCCACCAGCTCGTCGGGGACGCCCTGGAGCGCGGCGAGGAGCACCACGACGTCGAACCCCAGGCTCTGCCACACCGTCGTGGCCGCCACCGCCGGCAGGGCCCAATGCGGGTCCGTGAGCCATCCAATGCGCGGCCCGTGCACGAGCGACAGCAGGTAGTTCAGGATGCCGACGTTCGGGTCGAACATCCACTCCCAGATGAGGGCCGCGGCGGCGATGCTGACCGCGATCGTAAACGAGTACGCGGTGCGAAACGCGGCGATGCCGCGCATGCGGCGGTTGGCCAGCAGCGCGAGCGGCAGGCCCAACACGAGCCCCGCGGGGACGGTGTACACGGCAAAGAGGACCGTGACGCGGAGGCTGCCGAGGAACTCCCCGGAGCGGAGCAATTCCGCGTAGTTCCCGGCGCCGGCGAACCGGCTCAGCCCGCCGAACGGGGTCGTGTCGTACAGGCTGAGCTGCACGTTCCGGGCGAGCGGGTAGAACACGAACACCGCAAACACCAGGAGCGACGGCACGAGGTACGCGAGCGCCTGCACGAGCGCGCGCGCGGGCGCGAAGCGGGTCCGGGTTCGCCCCGTCACGCCGGCAGCAGCCGCCGAAGCAGGCGGGTATCGTTCGACGTCAGCCCGTCCACGCCCGCCGCGAGGCACGCGTGCGCGTCCGCCTCGTCGTCGACGGTCCACACCAGGACGCGCAGCCCCGCGCCGTGCGCCGCGGCGATCACGTCCGCGGTCGCGAACGCCCAGTGGAGGCACAGCGCATCCGCGCCCGCCGCGCGCGCCGCGGCGACACCGTCCACGAGCCGGGCGGCGTAGATGATGCCGCACGGGCTTCGCGGAGCCAGCTCGCGCATGGTCCGCACGCTCACGTGGTCGAAGGACATCAGGAGCACGTCCTCCTCCATCCCGCGCCGGCGCACCGCATCGACGACCCGGCGCTCGATCCCCTCGTAGAAGGTGGGCGCGTTTTTGATCTCGATCTGCAGCAGGGCGCGCCCGCGCACCAGATCGAGGACCTCGTCGAGCGTCGGGATCGGCGTGCCCGCAAACCCGGCGCCGAACCAGCCGCCCGCGTCCAGCCGCCGCAGCGCGTCGAACGCAAACGACGCGACGCGCCCCCGGCCGTTCGTCGTGCGATCGACGGTCTGGTCGTGGATCACGACCACGCGCCCGTCCTCGGTTTGCTGGACGTCGCATTCGACCGCCGGCACGCCGTCCGCGAGCGCGAGTCGAAACGCCGCAAGCGTGTTCTCGGGCGCGTATCGCGCTCCGCCCCGGTGGGCGATCGCCAGCGCGCCGTGGTCTCGCCACCACCGGCGTCCGCGAGCGTCGTCGAGTGCCACCCGCCCCTCCGGCACACCGGGTCCTCGCCCGCCGGCGCACCGCCCGTCATGTTCGCTGCGCGCGCGGGGGGACACCTGCGTTCCTCCGTGATCGCCGCATCGAGGGACGGGCAACGGACGCGTTAGGCGCCGGACAGGTTCTCGATCGGCACCGGCGCCACGGGATCGGCGAGCGCGAATCCGAAGATCCGCGCGTAGAAGTACAACTCCGCCTCCAGCGTCCGCTTGATGTTTTCCGCTCTCCGGAACCCGTGCTGCTCCCCCGGGTACGCGAGGTAGGCCACGGGCAGCCCTTTCGCCCGGGCCGCTTCGAACATCATCTCGGCCTGGTTCGGCGGCACGATCTTGTCCTCGAGCCCCTGGAAGAGGATCAGCGGCCGCGCCAGGCGGTCGAGGAAGTGGATGGGCGAGCGCGCCCGGTACAGATCCCGCCGGGCCGGATACGGCCCGATCAGGTGCTGATCGTAGCGCGACTCGAACTTGTGCGTGTCCCGGCGAAACACCTCGAGGTCGGCGATCCCGAAGTGGCTGGCCCCGGCATGAAAGACGTCGCGGAACACCAGGGCGCACAGCGTGGTGTACCCGCCCGCGCTCCCGCCGCGAATAACGAGCCGGCCGCCGTCGGCGCGCTCCTGCCGCACCACGTGGGCCGCGGCGTTCGCGCAGTCGTCGACGTCCACCACGCCCCACTGGCCGTACAGCCGCTCGCGGTACTCCCGGCCGTAGCCGGTGCTGCCGCCGTAGTTCACGTCGAGATAGGCGAACCCGCGGCTCGTCCAGTACTGCACCGACAGGTTGAGCACCGGCGACGCCGCGCCCGTCGGACCACCGTGGCTCGTCACGAGCAGCGGCGGCCGCTCGCCGGCCGGGGCCTCGACGTCCCGATTGCGCGGCGCATAGAAATAGGCGTACGCCCTGCGCCCGCCGGTCGTCGGGAACTCGACCGTCTCCGGCCGGGAGAGGTATCCGGGATCCGGCCGGTGCTCCGCCGCGCGGCGCAGCGTCTCCGTCCGCCCCGTGCGCAGATCGAGCCGCGCCACCTCGGGGAACGCGTCGAGGCCGCCGCCGACGAAGACGGCGTGCGGGCCGGAGCACCGGAGGCTCTCGATGGCCGCATACGGCGTGTCGACGGTCTCGAGACGGCGCGTCGCCGGATCCAGCACCCCGAGGCCGCCGGCCGACGGCGCCCGGTAGGCGCAGATCAGCCGCCCGTCGGACATGACGGCGTATCGCGACATGCCAAAGACCCAGTGCGGGCCGCCAAACTCCGCCGCCATCGGGCACAGCGCCTCGTCGCGGCCGTCGTGCCACCGGTAGAGGTTCCACCAACCCGTCCGGTCCGACACGTACACGAGCGCGCCGTCCGCCGTCCACTCCGGCTGCAGGACCGATTCCGTGACACCGCCGGCAACGCGCGCCGCGCGCGCGACCGAGCCGTCGGGCGCCAGATCGCCGACCCACAGCTCCGTCCCGTCCCAGGGCATGTTCGGATGGTTCCACGTCAGCCACGCGAGACGGGACCCGTCGGGACTGAGGCGCGGCGACGAGTAGAAGTCGTTGCCCCCGGCCAGCACCTGGCCCCCGGCATGCGCGTCGCCGTTCCACGGGAGGCCCACGATCGTGTTGACCGCCTCGGCCGACCCGGTCGTGTGATCCTCGCGCACGCACACCAACCGTTCACGCCGGACGTCCACGATCGCGTCGGCGTATCGCATGTCCGCCGCGGGCGTGAGTGGATGGGGCGGCGCGCCCGGCTCCTGCCGGAACAGCCGCTGATCCGCGAAGTTGGAAAAATACACGACACCCCGGTGGACCGTGTACGCGCCGCCGCCGTACTCGTGCACGCGGGTGCGCGCGTTCATGCCGGGGGGCGTGACGTCCGCGGTCCGGCCGCCGGGCCGGTGCCTCACGATGACGTGGCGCCCCGCCTCCGCCGGCCGCGCTTCGATCCAGTACACGTCGTCCCCATCGAGCCGGACTTGATCCAGCCCGATCGTCCCCGACACGATGAAATCCGCCGTGATCGGAGACTTCCACGAGCCGTACGGCGCGGTGCGGAGCGCTGGCAACGGTGCTCACCTCCATGCGAATGGTGGCTCGCCGAGCCGGGTGGCGGCTCATGACGCCGACACCAGTATACGCGAAGCTGTGGGACGCGATCGCGAGTCCGGAGGTCTCCCGTCCGGTGGCACGACCCGGATGGGGCGGGCCGTATTAGAAGCGGTAGTCGATTTCTACGCGGTACGTGTCGTCCTGCGAGGCGCCGTTCAGCTGCCACGAATAGTAGTAGAGGCGCACCGTCGCGTTCCCGCCGACCGCGTGGGCGGCCGCGGCGAGCCAGCCGGAGAACGGCTGGCCGGAGCCGAGGCAGCTCTCGCACACGGCGTTCGCAAACGCCGGGCCGCCAAATCCGACCGCCCCCGGCTGCGGGCCGACGCCGAGCGACGTGCCGGTCTCGTACCCGGCGGACAGCGTCCACCCCGCCAGCGGCGGCAGGTCGATGATCCCGAACGCGTCCCGGAAGCCGCCCGGCCAGATGAAGCCGACGACGGGATCCTCAGCGCCGCCGTACGCCGGATAGAACGCCGAATCGAACGATTGATAGCCGAGCACCACGGCGGGCGTCCGCCCGCCCGCGTGCCCCAGGACCGCCTGCACTTGCCAGCCGAGCCCCGTCGTCTGCGCCGCGGGGTCGTACCACCAGGCGATCTCGCCCTGCAGGCGCAGGTTGGGCGCGAGCGCCGCGTCGATGTCGGCGCCGTACCCGGTCCCGGGAATGTTGGTGATCGGGCTCGTCGTGCCGGCATTGGCGGCCGGCACCCATCCGTTTTGCGCCCCCCACCAGACAAAGGAACATTGGGCGACGCCCTTGCCGGCGCCGAGCAGCGTCAGGTCGGATACGAGCTCCGCGTTGTTCACGCCGCCGCCCGGGTCGCAGGCGTCGGTGAGAAAATTGGCCCCGACCGTCACGCCGGGCGCCACCACGCTCTCGACCCTGCCACCCGCGAACGTTACGCCGCCCGTCCCGCCGAGCAGCGCCTGCACCCGGAAGCCGTCGGGACGGTAGCTCGCCACGAGCGCGTCCACCCCGTAGGTCTCTAGGCTGCGCTCGCCGATGACATCCTTCGCGGTGTCGAGCAGGAGTCCGATCGGGCCCAGCCGCAGGAGCGAGATGCGGCCGGGCGGCGGAGACACGGGGTACAGTGGATCGCCGTTACGCGGCAACCACGTATCGCCGCCGAGGCGGCCGGCTTGGAGCTCGAGCGGAAGCCCGAACGCGCGCTCCCAGTCGAACTCGAACATGTCAATGATCGTCATCGACGCCTGCTGCCCGCTGTTGAACGGGAGGAACATGGAGTTGAGCTGGCCCGCCGGCGGCGCGTTGACGATGCTGAACGTCCCGGCGGTCGTCCCGATCTGGTTGAACGTCGTCAGCCGCAGCCGGAACCGGGCGTCATCCGTCAGGCCGCCGTCGAACTCCAGGCGGGCCCGGAAGCTTGCCAGGTTGAGGAGCGGTTGGCCACTCGACGGCGCGATCGGGCCCAACCCGGGGTTGTTGAGCGCCGTGCGGCTGAGCTCGTACCGGAGACGGACATCGCCGCTGATCCTGACCTGCCTCGGCAGCGGCTGGAGATCGGTCACCTGCCGCCGCAGCACGTCCGTCAGGACATCCAGCGAGGCCAGCTCGGCCTGAAATTCGTCGATGAGGCGGCGCAGCGCGGCGAGGTCGGCGCGCGAGATCGGACCCGCGGGAGGAGACGCCTGCAGCCGGTTCGCAATCAACGGGAGGACGCGCGCGAGCCATACCGCGACCTCCGCGCGCGTGACGTGAGCGCGACCATCGCGGAGGAGCGGAGCGACCTGCGCGTCGGCCGCGGGCCCCGCCACCACGCCGTCGCGGACAAGCGTGCGGACCGCGGCCGAGACCCAGGCCGGGGCGGCGCGGTCCGAGAACGGTTGCGCCGCCGCGGGGCCGCCGGCCGGCGCGCCCGCGAGGATCAGGATGCCTGCAAGCCACACGTGCCGTGACGCACGTCTCGCCATGCCGATGCGATCCACGTAAGAAAGGCGTCTCCTGGAGCGACTCTGTGGCGCGTCACGCGTGCCCGTCCGGCTCACAAGGATTCTGGCCCGTGGCCAGAATTCCTTGAAGCGACCCGGGACAAGGAGGCCCGTGCATGACGATTGCGATTGCCATCTCACTCTCAGAGGGCATCGTGCTCGCGGCGGACAGCCGGACGACGCGATGGCGCGACGCGGCGGATCACCGGTGGGCCGAGGTGGTGACCGACGGCGCGCACAAGGTGTTCGCGCTGGGACGGCACGCCGCGGCGGTGACGCACGGCCGGAGCCACGTCCGCGGTCACACGATTGCGGCGCTCGCGGGGCGATACGCCGCCGGCCGGTCCGCCGGCGCCGTGCGGGACGCGGCGGCGGTGGCCGACGAGCTGCTCGCCTTTCTCGGCGCCGATGAACCCGCACGGGAGGACGCGCCGCCGCGCGAGGCGGTCGGCTTTCTGATCGGCGCCTACGGCCCCGACGGCGTCGGCCGGATCTACGAGGCCGTGTGGCCCGCCGGCGAGCGGCGCCTGCTCTCCACCACCGACGCGCCGAACTTTCACTGGCGCGGCCAGGGTCTCGCGATCAGCCGGCTCTTCAAGGGCATCGATCCGGCGATGGATCTGTCGGCGCTGGACGCGACCACCCGGGAGCAGGTCGCCAACCTGGAATTCGTGGTGCCGCTGCGCGACATGAGCCTCACAGACGGCGTCGATCTGGCGAGGTTCCTCGGAACGATCACGCTCGGCGTGGCCCGGTTCGTGCGTGGGCGGCGTGACGGCCCGATTCACCCGCTGGTCGGCGGCCGGCTCCGCATCGCAACGCTGACGCCGTCAGGCTACCGGCTCGTGGGCACGATCCGGAGCGCTGGGCGGTCCTGATCCCCACCACGGCGCGCGCCCCGCGATGGCGCCGCAGCGGCGCTCGTCAGTGGCCGTCGCGGCCCGGAGAACACCCGTTGCCCGCGCAGCCGCCGCCCCGGCCGCCCATGCCGTCCGGGCCCGGCGAACCGCCGGCGCCGCCGCCCCACGAGGCGCTCCCACCGTTTCCCCCGTTGCCGCCGTTCCCACCGTCGCCGCCCGACCCCGGCCGTCCGTTTTGGCCGTTCTGGCCATTCTGACCATCCTGCCCGCTGCGGCTCCCCGTCGGCACTCCGGCGCTACCGCCGAGCCCGCGGTTGCCGCCGTTGCCGGCCGAGCATCCGTCGCCGACGCATCCACCGCCATTGCCGCCGTTGCCGCCGGCTCCGCCGCTACCGTTGGCTCCGCCGGCGGCGCCCATGCCGCCGTTGCCGCCCATGCCGCCGTTGCCGCCGTTGCCGCCCGAGCACCCTGCGCCGGCGCACGAGCCTCCATTGCCGCCGTTGCC